>Ga0247810_10000370_pt1 | contig 56033 bp, 47 predicted proteins | sample UWRJL119311C1_FD_179918 | JGI IMG/M metagenome (GOLD analysis project Ga0247810, IMG submission 179918) | Plant litter microbial communities from Arlington Agricultural Research Station in Wisconsin, United States - UWRJ-L119-311C-1 | ecosystem: Environmental > Terrestrial > Plant litter >...
ATAATAATAAAGATATAAAGATTTATATAGTCAATATAAATAGTAACAGAATATTTTGCTCTTTGCAAGTAAATTTTCCAATATTTCAAAGCTTCTATTATAACTAGTAATTCTTTTTTATAGATATTGTAATTTTGCTCAACTAATAATATTTTCTTTAAAAAATAAATAATAAAATGCAATTTTCTATCAGACTCTTTTTATAGATAAATAGTATCAATAACAATATCTAAAATATCAGTTTTTATAATACTTTCTTTATTTATATTAAATAAACAAAATATAGATTCTTAAATAAATCTTTTCTTAATTTCAATAAATGCTTTTTCTATCTGTAAAATCTAATTAAAGATAATATTTTTTTGAATTAGATTAATTAAAGATTCAGCAAGTATTATATATCTCTTAATAAACTATCTGCAGAAATTGGCAAATCCTAAAACAAATTATATATTCTTAACATTTCTCGGCGAGTCCTATTTCTGCACTGCTTTGATCTTTTCAGAGTCAATTATAATTTGCCCGGATCGGATTATATAGCCTAGAAATATAGCTTGTTTTATTCCAAAATGGCACTTTGAAAGTTTCAATCTCAAATTGATTCCGGCTAGTTTTCTTATAACTAATTTGATATATTTCTTATAATCTTCTCTCTTTTTAATATAAATAAAGATATTATTGAGATAGTATATAATAAATTTTTCTAAATATTTTTAAAGAATATTATTATTCTGTTTCTGACAGATAGCTGATATATTGGTTAATCCAAAAGGCATAATATAATATTTTTATAATTCTGACAATAAACTAAAAACGGTTTTATATTTATATTCTGTTTTTATTTAAATAAGATTAAAAGCATTTCTCTAATTCAATATAGTAAATTCGACTGTTTCTGCTAGCTTGTTTTATAGATATTAAGCATTAAATAGCAGATATATATTCTATATTATAGTATTATTTAATTTATAATAATCTATATAAAATCTTTCTTTTAAATCTTCTTTTTTCTATATAATTAATATATTTGCAGCTGCAAAAAATTTGAATTTCCGGATCTATTCTTTCTTAGCAGCTTTCTGAATATATTTTTTCAACAGCTTTAGATTTTGATAGCTATATAGCCTCAGTTTTTCAGAAGATAATTCTTTTTCTGATTTCAAATTAATTTTATAATTTTACAGCTGATAATTAGACAATATTTGTATATTCTGTAAATCTTTAAACAGTTATTAATATTCTCTATATTATATAAGTATAATATTATTAATAGTAATTTTATCAATCTGTAAAAGACCTTTCTTATAAAAATATTCTGGCTTCTTTTATAAAATAGCATAAATCTTTTTAAAGCTATATAATTATATTATAGTCTTTTTATAATTGTATCTACTAAACCGAAGGATATTGTTTTTCTAGTTTATCTTTAAATTGTATTTCCTAATTCAAAAGAATTTTAATACAATTTGGTAATTTCTCAAAGTTATTATATTTAATATAATCATTTCTGTATATCTATCGAGCATAATTATTTTTATAAGGGCAGTTTCTTTTCTGACTTATTTATTATGTCCTCCAGAGCTTCTATTTATTACAGTTATTTTATATAGATAATATTTATAATTTAAAGAAATCTGGTTGTTTCGGGCAAACCGGAAATCGATCAGATTTGCTTGCAATCCTGAATCGATTATAATTTTGAGTTTGAAATTAGCAATTTTTACAAAAATTATAAAATAGCCTTCTGTTTCTATAGTACAAAATTCTGTAAAGTTCTCATTTTTTTAATAAATATCGTTTTTCTTTTTAAATCAGAATCCAGTTTTGTTCTTGTCCGATTAATAATAAAAGTATTGATTATACTAATATATTATCTAAAACAATTATAAATATTTAAAATATTAAATATATAATATCAAAATTTTTAGTATTTTGGCAAAATCAGCAAGATTATTCCAGTTCTTAATTTTTTTCCGCTTAATATCTTTCAAATAATTGCTATTTATTTCTTTTATATAATATTGCAAATATATTTCAGCTATATATTTTTATAGTTCCTGCTTTTCAGAAAAAGTCAGACTGCTAATTTGACTAAAAGTATAACTAATATCAGAACCGGCAGTTTTAATAAACATCTTTATATTGTTATTAATTTCTATTTACTCATCTAGTAACTTATTATCCTTTAGAGCTGGTTCTCCTAATCCTACTCGGCTAGAATGATATTTACCGAGTGGTTTTTTTGTATATTTCTTATAGATTTTTAAAGAATTTTCTTTTATTATAAGATATTCCTTATCTAAGCTAGAATCTGGCATATTGCTATACTTTCCGATATTATTATAAATAATTTGAAAATCTATAATTTAAATATATATTTTCTTCTTTTCTAATTATTTTAGCTAGAAGGCTCTGAGTCGATTGTAGATCTCTTTTGCTTGTCTGTTCTCAAGTTTTATTATAATCTGATTGCAGAACTTCTTTTTAAGACTGTCTTTCGAAAAAGGCTTCTCAGATTTCTTGCAGTTAAGTATATAAATCTATTATATATTAACTGCATTTATCTGTCAGTTGCTTTTAAAAAGTTTATTCTGATAATAAAATAAGGCTATATAATCTAATAGGCTATATTTATAATAAAATCTCTTCTTTTTATACTTTCGAACTTTATTCTAAAACAACTTTTTATAATAATACAGTTTTTTTGAATTTTTATTATATCAGTTGACTATATCAAGTTTTATTAGTAAATTTTATTATTTTTGAAATTTTCTTTTTTTACTATATCCTTTATAGTAATATCTATATTTCTCGAGATTTCGCTCGAAAATTCTATTATTGATTTTGACAGCCATTTCGATTATAGCATCAAGTTTTTCAGAGCGATCTCATTTTGTAATTTTGTTTTTAATATACTTTTTAAAGCTTTTATAAAACTAGACTGCAAGAACTTTGTCATTCTAGTCGGTTTATCTAAAATATTGTTGAAAATCTGCTGTATAAATAACAGCAGATTCAGTTTATTTGAAATTCTGAATAATTCATTCGGCGGTTCGGTCTGAATTAATATCTCCGAAAACTTTGATAATTTCTTTTTTAAAGTTTATAAAGATTTTGAAAATCTTCCGGATTATTAGCTTCTGAGCCTTAAAATTAACAGCATTTTCAAAATAATTGTTGAAATACAGTTCGACTCAATTAAAAGCTGCTTCGAACAATAAGAATATTGTTTAAAGTACTTTATAATCTTTGCCGGAGAAATATTCTATATTAAATCCGATATACAATTCGACTTGGACTATAAAAAGCCTGAGCTTGATATAGATATTATTAAATCTTATTAAAAGTAGAACTTTCAGATAGCTCGCTATAGCTTTTAGAGCAGAAACTGAGAAGGTTAAAATGCCAACTATACTAAATAGAAATATAATAGCAATATTATACTTTAAAGTTAAATATTCAAAATATAATATTTGGATTCTTAATTTAAATAGCTCTTAACTAAATATCGGATTAATATAAAAATAAAAAGGCAAATATTATATTGGTTAAATCAAATAAAATTGATTCTGTTATTAAATAAACAATATAAATTGAATACTATAAAGATTTGAGTATAAAGCTTCTATCTAATAAAACTATTTTACTTATATAAAACTTTTTATATCAAAGCTAGATTCTGAAATCCTAAAATCTCTGAAATTCAGAAATTCTAAAGTCTATTATATAATTATTTATCTTTCAAAACTGGAATCAGGCTAACTGTCTGACTGATTATTCTATTATAAATTGTAACAGCTAGATCTTTAGACTTCTAAAATACTTGTTCTAAAACTGATTCTCTTCTAGAAGCTCTCTTCTAGGAGTGGCTTTCTTCTTGACACAACTTCTTCTCGAAACCACGTGCTTCTGAATCCAGGTCGTGACAATGACTAGTAAAAGATTAAATTAACTCTTTATTAATATAGAAACTTTAGCCTTACTATATCTTTAACCTTTGAGCAAAATATAACATTCTGGTTCTAAACTCGGATAGCTCTTAATTAAATGTCGGGTTAATATAAAAATAAAAAGGCAAATATTATATCAGGTTAAATTAAATAAAATTGATTCTATTATTAAATAAATAATATAAATTAAATATTATAAAAGTTTAAATATAAAGCTATTATTTAAAAAAACTAAACTGTTTATATAAAAATTCTAATTGCTTAGATTTTATTAAATCTTTAAATTTCTAGACTTTTAAAATTTTAGATTTTAAAGCTTCAAAAGCTCTAAATCTTATAATTTTAATATAATAGTTCTTTATATAACAGAACTACCGAGCCTCAGGCCAAAACATTACCGAGAGCGGGTGAGGCTCAAGGCGGGGTTATAATACAAAACTAATACTCTTTGAATTTTCAAAAAAGTCTAGCATATTTTGTCAAGTTTTGAAATATTTTATTTTATATATAGATAAGTTCAAATTTCTAATATGAAACTACTTTTAAAATAGCAAATATTATTTTATAAAACTATTGTTTACTTTATAATATTAAATTCATATATTATATATAAAGATCAGAAAAATAATTATAATTTAAAATGTTATAGCCTATAATTATAGGGCTTTTAAGATAGCATAGTAAAAGTAGAGTAAATGCTTATATTTATAGGCGGCTCTAGGCTCTAATAGCCTGAAGCATTGTATATTATGTCATGCTTATGTTATAATAGGCCTGATTATATGAAATATTAGTATATTTGCCATGCAACTAGCATTCTAAGCTATGCTAAATTAGGAATTCGAAAAGTGGCCAGTTTCACTTCCCAAAGCGTCAGGAAAGGTTAAATTCGATTACTTAACTGGGAATTTCAAGGTGCGTCAAATAAAGCAATTGAGAAGGGCCTTAGACTATCCAGCCATGCTAGCCTGTCTTCTATGACGGTTGCGTAAAACATTCCTCACTCTTTAACAAAGAGCTCACTTGATACAGATTACTTAGATCATGATAAAGTTCTTTATTCTATCGAAATTACGTCATTTTCATTTTTGCCCTTACGAAAAACGAAGACAAAGACTTTATTAATTATAAAGAGAGGTGTCAGAGCGTACATTAGATGAATTCTAAAAGACCAGCATATTAATATCTCAGAATAATGCCTCCAACTGTCGTTGATCGTGAGGATTACTCTCACCCAGAGAATATTTATAAGGATCTTATATTTGCACATGAAGATAATGAACCAGAAATTTGCGAAGGACTAATAAGCCGATTCAACATTCTTTCGAGCGATCCTGATCCTAAAGAGCAAGAATTATGTTGGTTATGTGGCTGGACAGTTTACAATGAGGTCCACTCTTCGTATGGATCCCGTATTCGGATCTTTCATACACGTGCGAATGTCGGAATATGGGAAGTCGGATCTAGATGGATGATCTCTGACCGACCAAATGATGCCACGCTTGGGAATGATTTTATAACTCAGGAGTTTTTGCGCAATCAAAAGTACTTGAGAATCCCACTGATTAAAGAGATGCAGAAGCTTAATGCACCAACGGATAAAGTAGATCTTACTCTAATGTCACGAGCTCCAGGCGTACCGCTAAGCACAATCTGGTATGATCTTACTTCAGAACAAAAGTCTTTATATAGGAATCAAGTTGGCGATGCTATAAAACAGATGCGACAGTTCAGATCCCCGGTACCTCAAAAAGTTGATGGTGGTGAGTCAAACGCTCTTAAAGACGGATTATTACATCCAGGTTCTTTCTCAAGAGTTTATTTTCTTTGATATAGATCAATAATAATTGATATCTATGTATCAAATAATCTTGACAAATGTTGATTCAATCTAACGTTTCTTCGGTTTCGTAAGCTAACTAATATCAATATGGTTAGGAGTCCTTGATGATACTATATTTGAATGCCAACGGCTTAGACCCCCTGCTTGTAAACAAATAGGGCGCTCAAAAGACGAGTGGTTTGAAAATCTCAAAGAAGGCCTTTGCTTTGGCCTCCAGGATATTTATATGACCCAAGATCCTTTGATAATCGAAGAAAAATATCAAGAACTTAAAAGCAATTTCCCAAATCCAGAACCGTATATCTTGTAAGTATTGCAATATTAGACGGAGATCTCCTATCATCTATGATATGCATCATTTGAAGTCGCTTTGATTTAAAACATGGACACAACAAGCAAATGTGTTGCAGGTAGATAGGTTTAAGATGTCATGGCTTCTTATTACTGCAAACTAATGGAGATTTCTGGATCTAGGACTCATGGAGATCTGAACCTGTCCAATATTATAGTTAAAGATGATAAGATCGAAGCTATTATTGACTGGGAATGGTCAGGCTATTTTCCCTGGTGGGCAGAGCGCTGGATATCAGCTATATGTTATGACCCAGCTACTTGCGAGCTTTTCGGCCCACTCTGGAGAGATATCGGTTCTCAAATAGATGGAGGGATGAACAGCGAGGATTTTCAAAGAGAGATTATTGACAAAATAGCACCAGCGCTGATTGCATGGAATAGGTATATTTTCTATACAGAACATAAAGATAGTCAAACTTCTTGGATACGACCTGGTTTTTGTAAATGTCAGCCATATTATGGGGAATTTCGATGGAATGATATTGGAAATCTGCCAAATCACAAGCTAAGGCCAGATGTGAAACGGCATTGGCTCAAGTCAATAGAAAAGTAGTTATGGATATTTTGATATAATACTAAGATTTGCCTAAATTTATTCTAAATTGTGTGTGCAAAAGATCCTGGAACTAGACCTTCACTTTATCCCAGTATCCCGCAATTATCAAGCGGTGAAGGCCGGGCTAGGTAGTACCAGCCTTATTATATAGCATGTTAATTGTCTTGGCTTTATTCTGGTGAATAACAGAAAAGAAAAAAGGCACATGGTGATGGCGGTACAACAATTTTAAATTAATATACAGAAAATAGAAATATCCGCCCACTGATATACACAAATTTTCAAGGACAATTCGTGACTTAAATACAACCTGTTCCGCTTTTATGCTGAAAACCATTTGAGAGCTTCTGTGTACAGTTAGGCTATAGACTGAAAGGATCCACATTTATCTAGCTTACTAGGTACCGTGACCGTTTCTTCACCCTGTAAGTTCGCCGTGACATAATTTTGAAGGGCATGGAGGTCATCTTCCAGAGCTTCGTCCAGTTTCACTGTTCTTGTCCTTTTATTCCTGCGAACAGAAAAAAGACGTGTGCCATCTGAGTAGCGCAGTATAATGTATCTTTCATGAGAATCCCCAAGACGGAGGGCAACGTTCATATTCGTTCTAGAATGAAATATCGCCCTTGCATGATCAAAATTTGAAAAGCTGCTTCTTTCTGAGATTTCAGCGAGTGTGCCAAATGAGAAAATCGTCCATGTGAGGGTGTCTCCGTGTTTGTTCATAGTCGGTAATACTGCTCCTTTGCAATCACACAGTTGACTACGTGAACAAGGCGTTTGAGAACAAAACCAACATTGACGAGCATTTCGGGGTATCATATGCGCAAACATGGTCGAGATCTTGATTTAATTTAGTGCAAGAAGAAAGATGTTAGATTCTCGAGAGTACCTTTAATCAATCCAAAAGATCTAGTTCTTGGGTTTTGTCAACTTTAAATATGTCAAACTACACTGAAGATGTTCTGACACAACGGCACTGTACAACAAAGCATGGATGTTATATTTTGTTTTAGAGACACTATGTCTATTCCCAGACAGTTGCCTGTACAAAGAAAGCTAGAAATCATGTATCACATTCTTTGTTTGATGTAGTTGAATTAGAAAGCCAGGTAGCAGTTAGGAATCTAAACTCGTTCTCAAAGGAGCCAATGACAAACCTACGTGAGGGTCGCCTTTATACGGTAGAACGGAATATAGAATGCGCTCCAACCATAAAGACCGGCTTGACAGCTTGAACAATGTGAATACTATGTGTGTCAGTATAATCAATGACTTACCTTCCACTGTTCACACCCGATTAAGCTTCTCCAATTCTAATAATGTGGAGGGGATGATTTGTTACCAAACCTCGCACCCAACAAGCGAGATTGTGTCAATCGCAAAAGATGCAGATTACGATTCACTTTTTATTGAACTAGAACACTCGTCTTTCTCGCTGAGTCAGGCGAGCCAGTTATTTGCAGCGGGTATAACGTCAGGAATCACTCCTTTAGTCCGGGTTCCACACCAGTGTGGGAACGGATTTGTACAGCGTGTACTAGACGGGGGCGCGATGGGTGTAATATTCCCACATATTAGTACTGTCGGTAAGTTTCTCTTCTCTTCTTTCTATATTCTTTTTCCCCTCAACTGTGAAGCAATAGGAACGAAGTGCTACCCATTTGCACAGAAGAAGCACAAGCCGCAGTGTCCATTTGCAAGTTCCCACCTCGCCCGGGGGCGTCCAAGCTTGTTATTGGCAAATGGTCGTTAACGGCTGGCTTGCCTCATTTTGGCTACAAACCAACCTCTCCAGCAGAGACTATGACACAACTTGACGCATCGGGCTCATGTGTGGTGCTAATGATCGAAACAGCAGATTCAATTGAGAATCTTGATGCTATCGCTACGGTACCAGGTGTGGATATGCTGCTTATTGGAGCAAATGATCTGTCATTGGAGCTGGGGATACAGGAGAAATGGGATGATCCGCTTTTCAAAGATACTTTGAATCGAGTTACGGAGGCATGCAAGAATTCGGGCATCGTGATGGGGTTGGCTGGGTTGTATACTAGGCCTGATATTTGCGAAGACGCTATCAATCGACTAGGAGTAAGATACATTTTGGGGAACTTGGATATTGCGCTTATTGCAGCGGCTGCAAAGACAAATGTAGCAGCACTGAGAGCTCTAGAACGGTAGAGCAGATGAAAGTTATCTTTCTTAAATTCGTCCATCTCATTTTGGTACTTGCTATTTGTTATTAATGAATCCGACAACACCCTCTCGACTTTTCCAAGTAATATAATATCGTAAATACTAATTATTGTAGCAACACCAACCATATATTCTCTACTTCAAGCTCGCCTTGGATTTAGTCCATCTTATAGTGTTCCCCGGTCTAATTACTTTCCACAGTATCGACTAATGCAACTGATATATTGCCTGTGTACTTCATCCTTGACGTCCAGATCTGTTTACCTACTAAAAGCTTCATTGCATTAGCTCCAGCGCAAGTAAAACCGTGAAACATTGGCTTGCAGCGTTCAAAATTATTGCGAAACTACCACGATACTTTAATAATGAAAATAAGAGACGGCAGCTGATCATGAGAAATTAAAAATTGTTTTATTTTTCATATCTCGCCGCCAATCCGCGTGGTCCAGTTCTCAGGCACACTTCTACATTAGCCACTTTATGCGGACTATACTCCTCGAAAATATTCCTTCTACTCAGAATCAAGAATCTGAAAGTCTATCCAGATGATGGAAATTACCTTTTATTTTCGAATTTAACATGTAGCTGATAACGATTTCTAAACACGCCACCATGTACCATTGCCGCTGCTGCTGACCCTGCCTTCGAGAAAGAGCTAGATTTATTCCTATCAGTAAATCTCAAGTCTCTGCCTTAAGCATATCGATATTAGCCGATTCCTATAGAATTTACTAAGAATCCGAGCCTAATGCGCGGTGTCTTATCCGCATTCCAAATAGCCCTTCATCATTGTATCATATGAGACTTTTGACAGTGATGGTCAAATCATTCACATCGATCTATAGCTCTATAGAAGGTTGAGCGTCAGGCGTTGAATCTTGAGTGGTAGTTCGACAAAGCAACATACTGAACTAGTAACTATCATTTTATTTTGAATATAAGGATAGAACAGCGTTATTCTCCAGTAGCTCATATTAAGGGAGTGGAATTGGTAAGTCTGTCATACAAGGACTTTCAATTACATAATAGATATTTAGCATTTTTATATTCATCTAACATCGCTTGAAGATTTATTCATGGAGCAGCCGAGTACATAGTGTAGTATCACAATTTCGAAATCCACAGGGAAGGGAGTTGTACGGAAACGGTGCTTTTCAAGGAATTTGTGCTAAGATGTTCAATTAATAAAGCTATTCCACGTAAGATTACTACGATCGATTTGCTTCTCTGGTTACTACCGATGTATTGACTGGTAAATCTCTTTTACTCCAGCAAAATCTAGCTCCTCTAATGTTTCATTCCAGAGTCGCTCGGCAGTCCTCTGGCCCATAGATGTGTACATCAGGGGATGAAATCTAGAGCTTCAGTTAGCTTGGATGCGGTGATAATATAACGAGGCAGAATCAAAAGCATATGAAAAACAGCACATAGATACACTCACGGTTTAATCTTCCAATCCATCACAAAGCTACCATGAGTTTCTTCCCCCTTAAGTGCTACAGCATCCACATACGTTGAAGCACCATCCATCAATGACCGGCCGGAAATCGCCTTGACGGCACCAAACGCTAATCGTACAGGTGTCGAGAGCTTTGACTGTAATCCTGAACCACTAACGAATCCAGGGTCAACTGCGTTTATGATAACATCGCTGGGGGAGTTGATTTCACCAAGCTTCTGTACAAACATAAGGACGAGTGTCTTGGAAGTGCTGTATCGTTCGCTTGCTGCTGCAGTTCCCCAATCATTGGAATCGTCAAATGATGGTATCAACGGTATACTATCACGATTTGGAAATTTCGAGAGCAGTCCTAATCCCGAGGACACAATTGTCAAACGACCAGGTCGCAACCTTGTATTCGCGTTGGCCTTTAACACAGGCAGGAGCAAGGATGCAAGCAGCGCCGTAGAAAGATAGTTGACCAAGAAGACCTCCTCGTGGCCATTGGCATTGTTGCAACGTGTAAATTCTTGTCTAGTGCAGCCTGCATTAAGAACTACAGCATCGAGCTGTGGAAGCTCGGTAGCACAGCGGCGCGCAAAAGACTGAACTGATTCATACGAAGTCATATCAAGGGCCCAGAGGTCGATGCGGGCATCAGGAAAAGCTCTGCGAAGCGGGGCAGCAGCTGCTTCGCCCTTGCTTATTGTCCGGATAGCCATGATAAGATGCGAAAGTTTATGCTCTAGCATTGCTTGCGATGCCGCAAGACCAATGCCGCCACTGCTTCCTGTGATAAGTATGGTTTGGCCAGCGAAAGAGGTGGTTGAGGGGATGGGTTTCGGTTTTGTGCGGAATTGTGATTCGATGAAGACGCCAAAAGAAGACTTATTTGATGGGGTCAATGAGGATGAAGACATGGTCTAATAAAAGCGGTGTTGAGTAGTAAATACTAATAGAAAAATAATTTAGGAGGCAGAGATTTTGTACTTAGACCAATGTGAGAAGTTCGAAGAAATGATCTATTCATGAAAACATATATATATATATGTCAATGACGAAGTAAAAGTTTCCGACATTTGTCTAATCACAAGAAGGGGCAACATTTTCCGAACCTTTCACCATTGCTTACACAATCCCATCTATACTCAAGACGGATAACAATGTGGACGGGTTCTAAAACAATGCATATATGAATGCTATCCGAACACCTTGGCAAATCATGGTCGCTTCACAAATCTCAGGATCCAAGTCATTCCATCATATCCCTTTTAGTGGAAGAGAGTAGCAGGTAGTAACTTTTTATCATCATATTTCACCAACCGCTTTGTTATGTTATAATCCGATTCATCTATTTGTCCTTTCGTATCTGCTTACTCCTAAAAATAATCAAATCGCTACATCGAGCAATCAATCTGGTTCAAATGCAACGTAAGTAGCTTGGCGTTAGTTCACTTGTGGTTGCTTTCGGGAGGCGCAGTTTTCGGCTACGGTCCAATCAAAGTTTAGAGTGCCCAGCTAGTTCTACATAGGTAAACGATGTGGTCGTCCATCCCTCTCTTCATCATCTGCAAAAACAACATTATTAGCACATCATTTTCACAGCAGCTGGTAATCAAAATGATGGCCTAAGCACTGCTTAACTATTCATGTTTGTCTCAGCTACATAGCCCCCACCCAACACAATTTTTCTAAGTGAACGGTCTCCAAACCCCTGCCATGCCTAAGATATCTGAGGTCGCTTTCATCCACGTAGATGGCATATCGGGCAAACCCAAAGCTACATGTGACAAGCTGCTGGTACGAAGTCACTGCATGCGGGGGAGGAACAAACAAGAAGGCTCTCGTCGCTCTATCCGTAAAGCCAGGCAGCAGCACTCCATAGCGCAGGCAGTGGCTCAAGCTAGCTTGGGGAACGATACAGCAACCAACTCTGATGCGCCAATTAGATATACTACGTGGCTATCGCCATTACACGCATCTCCTTTAGATTTTTCGCTTGTTACAATAGCGGGGAACGTGAATCGAAATTCTCAACAGCTCTTATTTAAGCGTAAGGATTTGATTTGCTCATACTCTTTATTGCTTCTTGTATTACCTGTATTAACATGCCTTATCCAAATGCAGTTCTAAAACACGATACCATAAGACACGCATATCCTATTAATAATTGCATCAACTTCAATCATAATGCGCTTGAGGGCTTTCAGTTGCTCCTCCACGACGCCGCATTCGTTCATTGCACCTTGCTCACCGCTGCAGTTGTTGAGGATTTCATCCATGAGAGACCACCAGCATATGCTACGCGACTTCATCTTACCCGTACCTTAGCTCTCCTGAACGAGAGGCTTGCCACTGAAGAAGCTCAAATAGACTCAACTTTACATATTATCATCTCTCTGGGTACCATAAGTGATTTGTTTGGTGAACGCGCTGCTACAAATGCGCATATGACTGGTCTTGGTCAAATTCTTCAAATGCGTGGCGGTATCACTTTCCTCCGCCGTAATCCTAAGCTTCACTTCAAAATTGGTCGTCTTGACCTTGCATGGTCTCTCAGTACAGGTGATATGCCACGGCTTTTACCAAATCCTGTGTGCTAGGACCCACTTTACAAAAGTCCATCATGTATCGCCGCTAGCTCATATACTAATTCTGATGCCTCCGACGATAATGATATTCAGTTCCAGTTATTTACTACTGGATTCTCCCACCAGAGGCTCGCCACTGTCTTCAATGACTTGCGACAGCTGACGTTTCTAATAAACAAATATACCAACAAAAACATACGTCTAGACGGATCACAATTTCTAGATGCCCTCTGCTCAATTCAAACTCGTCTGCTCTATCTAAAGGATACCATTTCAGACGGTAGTAGCAATGATAATATAGTGGCTGAGTGCCTACGACTAGGCATACTCGCCTACCTGTTAACTACGTTTCGGGCCCCCGGACGTAAGACTCAGCCTGCCTATTTGACAACACAGTTGCGTGCAATTTGCCAAAGAATCGAACCCTCAATGCTAGAAATAAGAGACGTGCTTTTTTGGCTGCTGATGGTTGGTACCATCTCGGTATTCGATGTCCACGAGCCTTGGCTACGCAATAAACTGGACGGCATTCTAGAGCGTAGATTATCTTGGGGAGAGGCACGAGGGAGATTATTGTCGGTTATGTGGATTATAGCTATCCATGATGATCTAGGAAAAGAAGAGTACAGCGAGCTGATGCGAAGTACTTGAAATTTAATTGTCGGTGGGGAAAGTCAACCTGGCCAGGATTTTAGTAAAGCTATATGGGAGTACGCAACGGTGACCACCTTTTCCTAGGCCAGCTGTGGGATCAGGAAACCATTAAGAGGAGTTTTGAGTGACACCTGCATAGCTAGCTCTTGAAAAAAAATTCCTAACCTATAGTATGCCGACCGTTGGTACCCTCCGGAGCGCAGGAGATTTTCATAGCTGTTCTTAGCGGGCACTAGCTTCAATTTCCACGAAATAATGTTTGAACCGCACGGCCTATATGCGCGATAGATCTTTGATTACTACTGTACCAAAAATAACTATATCTCATCAAAACTTCATGTGTTATCTTTCCGCTCATTCTATTCAGACATGAGTTTGGTCGGGGAAGTGAAATCTAATATGTCGAGCAGATTCTTTTTCAGGCCATTATCCCAGCAACAATTTTGTTTGACAAATTCCTAGTGCTTTTAGTAATGAAGACTTGCTCCTTACTTTCTCATTAATCATTGATGTTCGAACGCCTAGATACCGTCCTCCTACGACTGTCACGTGAACCTCTGACCATTACAGAGTGGCCCCCTGTCGACTTGGCAAGCGCCAAAGCACATCATCACCATTAACGATTACCAATTGCACGCTAGGAAGAGTGGACCTAATCACATTACCCTTCGACTTATCAACATCATCTTTACTACTTTTTATACCGTCACATCAAACGCTATGGCAACCCACATCGATGACATTGATGCAGAAAATCAGGACATTACTACGAGCAATGAACAAACGCCGCTGCTTAATGACCACCAATCTATCGAAGAACCGCGCCACGATGAGATCAGGTCGGACAAAAAGAAGACGAGTTGGTATGTCTGGAGAGTGATGTGGGCTATATTAGTCGCGCTGGTTCTCGCTGTCTTTATTAAAGGCTGGATCGATGCAGGTGCCGATGTTGATGTAAATTGCCACTACTTCACCATATCGGCTATCAATGTATTAATTAAAATATCGTAGTTTGATCTTAAATCTGCCCTCAAAAGAGCTCTTGGGGGAGGCTTGAGTGGCGCGGCGGCCATGATCTTGCAGGTTCTTCTCTTGATGGTATGATTGCAGAACCTCTATTATATGGCTTTGTTTAATCGTGTTTCAGCCACTTAGAACAATTATGAACTACCAATATCGTTTTGGCACTTCCTTTACTGTTGCTACTAAGACACTTTACCAGGATGGCGGAATCCGACGGTACTATCAAGGCATTGGCCCAGCACTCATTCAAGGTAAATTCACTAGGTCAATTCCATCTCTATCCGAGATATGATCTAATTTCAACTGTATAGGACCAGTGTCAAGATTTGGAGACACAGCCGCCAACGCAGGAATTTTTGCACTGCTCCAGTCAAACTCATATTTGAAATTCCTGCCCTCGCCCATCAAGACCATATTTGCATCTCTGTGGTGAGTATTGTAAAAGATACTAGTCATGCAATTTATCACAAGCTAATCCACCTTCTTTGTTAAGTGCTGCAGCTTTTCGAATGATTCTTACACCAATTGATACGCTCAAGACCACTTTGCAGGTCCAGGGGGCCCGTGGCACAGTTCTACTTCGACAACGAATCAAATCAAACGGGCTTGGAAGTTTGTGGTGGGGTGCATTTGCAACCGCTGCTGCAACTTTCGTGGGACATTACCCCTGGTTTGCTACTGTAAGCTTCCTTTGTGACCACGAAAATGACATGTAACGTGCTCATTAAATTTAGTATAATTTTTTGTCAGAGAATCTCCACGAGCCGCCAAAACATCCTATTGCTGTGTGGCTGGCGCGGCTTGCCTTTATCGGGTTCGTTGCCTCGATAGTTTCTGATTCTATTTCCAATTCTCTGAGAGTTGTAAAGACTTACCGCCAGGTCAACGATACCAAAGTCTCTTACAGTAAGTTTGATCACTCCGGGACCACGAAAATACACTAAGCAATTTGCAGCTGAGGCAGCAAAATTAATAATCATTGATGAAGGGATCAGCGGACTTTTCGGGCGTGGTCTCAAAACTCGTATTTTGTGCAATGGACTTCAAGGGCTGCTGTTCTCCATTCTTTGGAAGTTGCTTCTAGATCTGTGAGTTTCTTGCTAGCGTTGAGACGTTGAACACCGACTAACAAGCATGCAGCTGGGAAAAAAAGACAAGCTTGTAATTCAATGGATCAAATAAAATGTATGATCATCTCAGTTACATGGCCTACTAGCTATAGATATCTACTTTTCAAGACTGTGTCTTCCCTATTCTTAGATAGTTTTTAGCAAGAAATAGATCTGCGATATGTAACGATCTTCACCGCTGTAGAGAATCATTCATTCAATCACACATACTCGAAACAGAGTAGTGGACCTCCAATATCCATCACGTCAGCAATTGTAGCATTTGGAATGACTCCCATCATGTTGAGAACATGGTTTAGAGTTGTGACATTACCCGGATCACCATCTCGCTTGAGCAGACTACCAACATAAGGCAATCTATGTCTTTTCTCCAGACTTAAGCCTTCGACATCCTGGCCAGGAAATCCTGGAAAGCCACCACCAGGGATCTCAGGAAACCCATTTTTCTGAACATTAGTCCCTCCCATAGCATTCAATCTATTAGGTGGGTCTACTGACTGCCAATTCCACCAAATTCGATCCAGTTGACTATGATGTAGGTAGAAAATAGGATCTGAAAAACCATGAATAAACGCTCTGTCTGGCCAATGTGGAACAAGACTTACCTCCAGGACTCGAAATTGGATTCAACATCTGTACAGCAGTATGTCAACTCTTTCCGCTTTGTTGCAAGATAAATATAACTTACCTCCCCACCCGTACCTCCATGACCGCCACGATGAGGAGATGCTTCCATGCAAACCCAAGCTTCCTCAAAATCGTCGATAGCATAACAAGCATCAAGCTTGCTTTGTGCAGATTCTAGACTGGCAGTGTTGCTGATTGAGCGTGTAAGGCAATGGTTTGTGATTGCATGACCTGGACCAAGGTGAAGCGTGTAGTTTGCGAACGGACCATCGGCAACACATTTTTTACTTCCAACGCCATCTCCACCAAACGTTGTAGGATCAAATATAATGGACTTGGTGAAGTTGCCAGCATCGCGAACTTCATCCCAGTATCTGGTATGCATCAATTATGACATCAATGGCAATCTGACTCTGGGACTTACGGCTGGGTCCCTTTGTATCCACATTCTGTCTGCAAGAGATATTGATGTGCGTGCATGAGTAGGCGATGAAAAGGTAGAAATGCCCCCTTAATTTCATGTGTCAGAAAATTTCGTGCATTCTACCTTTTGACTAGTGATCAAAGATACACACCACACCGTGAACAAGCTCTGCTTGCATTGCATGTGTAGCCTGAAGCTCATCAAATCTAGTCACAGTGCCTGGCAAGCCCAAAGTGGCGGGTAATGACTGAAGACAAAGTTCAGCATTAATATAAGCTGCTTTTTCAGTCGCTGTATAAGTGTGCCTGTTCACAAAATTAAATTTGCACATCAACTCAATGTATAACCATATCTTATGAACAAGAAAGTTTACCATGCTTTTCGTTGCGCTTTTACGGTGCATTGTGCCACGGTAAGAGAGGCAACTGCGCAGACCACGATGAGGATCCCCGATGTTGTAATCATCATGTCCTACTAGAATCTGTAGGAGTTCTGATTTGCACAAAATCTTAAGGAAGGCTTGTTATATACTTTTAGAATTCTTAAAATTGTTCACCGAATGGGTGTTTCACCAAATACTATATCATGTATCTTGCTGGTAAAAGGAATGAGCCGCGCGTAGCGGATACTAAGTACTTAGCCGGAATAACAGAATGTGATTCTCATTAGAGATGCTTATATTAACCCCACCTGGTTGAATATAGGGTTTTTATTGGAAAGGACTGCTGGGGGCGCCTGGTATCTGCAGCCAAGATCGTATTCAACACGACGAGCATAACGTTCCTGGGAGATTCGCACTCCACATGAATCATAAGGACTAAATAGGATAGGAATTTGTGTTCAACAGAAAAGTTTGACAACACTGGAAAATTGACGTTTCTGTATCTACTGAGCTTGAGTTTTGTAGTTCTGAATTTCGTATTTTTACACACTCCAACACTTGACCATCGAGGACACTGGAGTATTGTTTAAGATCGTATCAATTGAGATCACTAAATTTTAGACCATATCCTTGAAATACTCCAGGTGACAGGTGATCATATTTCTTGCAATCCCTTGGACAAATGGCATCGCTCGTTTCGCGTTCGATACCAGATCTAGTATCACGTGGTCGCAACTGGGGCCTGTTCTGTATTTAATGGTATATCTCAAGAGGGGATTTGCTTTAGCACAATGCCCGAAAATCAGTTAAGGCTACATTCTAAATGATTAGCTATAGACATATCTGGTATCTTACTTTATGTGTCCTTATGTCTTAACCACTATTGAGGCGCTGCAGAGTAAACTTGCAATGGCCTTATTTAGGCTATATATTACTGTAAAAATAGTAAACTAGACTTGGCGTGCGGGGCTTTAAATTGCTTTTATATTATAGTAGTCACTAATTATGCATATTGATTATGCTGAAAATATATTGTATACATATAGGAATTATTATGTTTGAGAATTGGTCTACATTTAATACTGCAATGTCGCAGACGTTTCTAAAATTGTGTTTAAATTCAAAAGAAAACTGAGAGGGAACCTATGAAGCAAGATTTGATTAACTTAATGAACCAGGAAGATCATCACAGGGATTTGTCGAAACTACGAATCATAAGTTTCATCTATAGACAATATATTGTTAAGATTACGCGTACAAATTAACACTAAGCTTTGCTCAATTGACACGCGAGAAGAGGAAAGTCTAAGTAATCAGTATTATGGAACAGCAAGTAAGCAAAAGGTTAGGAGTCGGACTAGGTTTGTATACTTTCCCATATTGCAGCAGATGCTTTATCGTAAGATCAGGCATAGCAGCGAGAAGACGTTCAAAGTCAAGGTTAAACTTGGATCGTTTATTCTCCCGTTTATAGTTAGTGACGGCGAGTCATTCAAATGCTGTGGTACGGAGATATTTGGGGGATATTTTCTAGACATTTTGACAGCAACTAGCTACCACCAGCCATCAACCAGAGTTCACATTTGAGTTAGGACGGTACAATCCTCACACAACTAAAATCTATGTACGAAGAATCCCTAAGAGAATGAGCGAATTTGTATCAGAAGTGTAGTCATTATTAGACTAGCCGCATTCCACAACCGATCTAGCTATCATTTCTGAGTTAGGCACTTGTAATCGATCAGGGTCGTAGTTATTCATTAGTATTGATCTTGAAACATTGTGTCATCTGGACTGGCCCATCTTAATCAAGCCTATTGCAACCAACGGCGACTTCATTGCTCACCTAACTTCCAACAACCATTGACATCTATCTGTAATCATTTTGTCTACTAGCTCTTTTGTACACTAATTCAATTTATCATTATACTTATGTATACTTACTATGCGGTAGACCTGAGTCTAATGCTAATCGGTATTTGCATCCAAGACTGAATTCTAGCTTGATGAAATACTATAACCGCCAAGCGGTTCTGCAACATCATAAATATAGAGAAGACTGCCTCGTTCCCACCCCGTGAACCATGCTCTAGTCATATTCAGTCATGCCCTTTGGTCTGTTCTGCTGTCCTCTTTTCTTCTCTCTTATCATATCACGATACTGAGTAGACTTTAGTACAATTACCTCTCCGAGCATTTACTCTACAACATCAGCAAGTAAATCATCTGAAGTTATTTGAACCACAACAATCTACTCAATCAGTCTAACTCTCAAGCTCATCTAAATTTGACTTCACGAATAGAAATAGTAAAATATAGAAAGCTCTCTTGAGCTATTCATTGCCAATTGCCAATTTTCTTTGAGCACACCAGACTGCATCACCGATTTCCTTCTAGTTTGATACGGAAGTCCGGCAGCACCATCCGTTCATATCAGCCTAAGACTATTTTTATAAAGGCACATCTAAGGTTACCTAGTCTATCACAATTTCTTTGCACCTCTTCCATCAACTACTTTTACCGTCCCAGATGTAAATCTATCACCACCACCATGCAACGTAGAAAAGCTCTTTTGAACGCGAATCCGTCTATATGTGTAACCCAAGAATGCTCCCCGTTTCCTTAGCTCTAGGACTTTAGGGGCTGTCTCAAGGTCTCGAAGTAGCTTATCACGGGGCCGCTTTCTCTCCTTTGGCCCATAAAGTCTTCCAAATTCTTTTAAGTAAGTCTTTTGCTCGTCGCTGATATCCAGATTCTGGATTTGTTTTTCAAACCTCCGAAATATTATTGAATTATGTGGCTTTTCGATGAACTCGGCTGCCAGTAGCTGGATAGACGGCTTGAATGGCTTCAACGCATCCGCGATGTTCTCAATTGTTGGCGAGGGACCTAATGTCGACTCTGAAAAGTCTGAAATTGGATCTTCTTCGTCAAAATAATGTGTATCTTCTGTGGATCTAATGTTCGGAACAAATGGAGGGTTCATCAAGTGAAGATGTTGCCAATCGATACCACGAAAGAACTTGTGGCATTTGATGTCTTCGGCATCATGTGCGTAGACGTAGCGGCCAGAATAGTCCTTATTCCGTTGTGACGGATGAGACATGTGGCTCCTTCTGTATCGCTTTGAGCATAGCCGATCATCTTTCGCCCGAATAATGCTCCTGATAAGATCTTGACACTTTCTGCTAACGACTGGCCATTGAGGGAAGGCAAATGTTTCCTGGTGATTCTAAACAGCTATTTAGAATGGCACAGGGGAATTGTTCTGGAGGTCTAACTGACCACTATGTTCATTTTGGTTGCATGTCGCCCACCCTCCTCGGCAAGGAAAGGAGTATGCCCATAGAGACACTATAATTCATCAGTCAGTTCTAGTTAGGGGACTATTGCAAATGCTATGACCTGTTACAATACCTCATAAAGAATAATTGCAACACTCCACCAGTCACATCGGGCGTCGTATTGTTCTCCGCGAATCACTTCTGGGGCCATATACTGGCTTGTTCCAACTACAGAGCGAGCAAGTGTGCGATTTCCATTCCGGTTGCGCCAATTCAGTAGACCCTCAGTCTGAGAGAAATTAGATGAGGTCTGTTCATGGCGGTCTCTTCTTAGACTGGTAGTCGTCAGTGTATTCACTACAGCTGCAACGCTCCTTGCGTCATATTTATCCAGCGCATCACCCTCAACATTGATACCCAGCTTACTAAGGATTGAGTAGCGATGATTATTGAAGTATGATTGGTCATGAGACCAATGCCCATCAAAGGCAAGCCCGAAGTCCGAGATCTTCAGGTGTCCCGAAGCTGAAATCAAGAAGTTATCTGGTTTGATATCACGATGAACTATAAGACGTATTATGAAATTAGCAGTAGAGCTTTAAACTGATTGTCTTAAATGAATGAATGAATGTATTAGAATTTTGGTGACACTTACTCCATCGGAGTGCATGAGCCTCTTCGATGCAGAGAATCATCTCTGCCACATACCATTTCGCAACAGGCTCAGGAAGAATATTATCGCGAATGAGAAGACCTAAGAAGTCACCACCAGGCATGTAGTCCATAACCAGATAAAGATAATTGAGATCCTGGAAACTTGCTCGGAGAGGTACCACCCTGCACGTAGTCAGCTTGAGGAACTCAGGCTTAAGTACACCTACCATCGGGATCCTTCTGCAGCAACAAGGAAATCTCGCTCAGCGCGAAGATGACCTTCTTGAGAATTCCGAAGCATATCAGACTTCTTGATAACCTTCATAGCATATACTTCCTTCCGGGTATCAGTTCTGTGAATTATCAATCACGATTCGTTCACTACACAATTGAAATTGAACCTACATATCTGAACTTTTTTCACGAACTAATCTGACAACTCCAAAGCTCCCTTTACCAAGAACCTTGTCAATGGTCAGCCGGGCGAGACCTCTAGATGAGCAACTCTACTCACTCGAACGACCTCATATTTTGAAGCAACGATCTCTTTTGCTCCCTGTGAACGAGCTGCTTTCATGACTCGAAGCTCACGGAGATGGTCTGTCTCTTTCTTGTAGAACGCTTGATGCTTCTCGTCTTTTTGGGCATTGTTCAAGGCACTATTTTCAAATAATTCTTCTTTAAGATGTCGAAGTCGTAGTGAGCGAGATGTCGGTTCAATAGAAGTAAGTTTATTGTAGTGGATCTCGAAGAATATCTTGGTTGCAGCAACTTGCTCAACGGTTTGAATTGCTACACAAAGTTAGCAGGGTTGTTCTGACTGGTTTCCCTCAAGAACTGAGCATACTTGGCCAAGAACCTGTAGAGTTATTTGTCGCATTCGTTTCTTGAATGGTAGTAAGGGGGTCTGAGCCTGGGCTGGTTTGTCTACTAGTCTTGGTGCTGTATTTGAGACCAATTGAGATCTCGCTGGTGGGTTCCCTTAGATTATGCAGCAATGACTGGTCACTGCTGGATTCGCTTTTAGTCTTGCTATTTTCATCATTGGCGAATTCCGGTGCAACAGAAAAGATGCTGAGATGACTCTTGTTCTGTGATCGATGGACAATTGTATGCTCGAGTTGGCCAGTAATATATGAGAGTGAAATTTTAGATCGGATTGTGGAAGGAGGCTCTTCTCGTGTGGCTGACGCTGGAGAGTTATCAGCGGAAGCACGTTAGCACAGGCGTGTCCATATTCAAGATTGCAATTAGTTATATTTCAAATAGTAGCATAAGTCGTCGGGTTCAGTTTTCAGATAGTACTCACCACTGTTGTTCGTCAGAGCCCGAAGAACAGAGACAATCTTAGATCCGCGGCGACGAATGTTCGACAAAGGTTGAGAGCCATTCTCTTTTGGACTAGGCTCAGCCTGTGATATGTTTGATAAAGCAATATATCCTGGCTGGTCGGATGATGGGGTTTTGTAGGAGAGAGTGTTGTAATTCATTGGGGCCATTACGAGCGATGCGTGGTTGAAGTGTAACCGTTCTAGTAAAAGCACAATAACAAAAGTTGAATATGACTAACAGCACAGGTAATACGTGTGATTGGGTGTAAAGATACCAAAATCCTGATACTGGAACTGGAACTGTATGATGTCGAAAGAATTTCCTATGATTTGGCTCTAGAAAGGCAAATGCCTGCTACATGGTGGATGGGTGTGGCAAGATTCACCTGGGAAAGGGCAACCCTTACAAATTGTACCCTAGCAATAATTACGACTTCGGGGTACGAAATACGATAAGGACATATTCATTCAGTACTAAATAATGGGCAGCTCCTAACCTAAAACATACACAATCTGTGATCAAAAGAACTTTTAACGCCTGCAATGCTATGAGATGCAAAACTCCTCATCCCATCTCGCATTATCTGATGCTATCTATACAGATAGGTACAGGCTACGCAGGTCGGAGACTGGTGCAATACATAGGTTGCGTAATGAGAATGAACAAGAGTGCAAAGAAGTGTAGGTTGATAGCTCTACGGCTCGATTTTGTACAACAATGAGTGGCGGGGATAAACACAAAATCTTGAGAGATTTAATACCGGAATTCGTAAACATGCGGATTCCATTCCCTTATTTCACACTCAACAACTTGATGTCAAAGACCAAGGTGCTGTTGGCAGGAATACCTGGGAGGGATTTGCTACCGTAGGCGAGGCTTGCAGGGATTGTGAGTCTACGCTCCCCTCCGACCTGCATTCCAGCAACTCCAACATCCCAGCCCTTAATGACTTCGCCGGCACCAAGCTTGAAGCCGAAAGGTTTGCCCTTCTTGTTTGCTATTTCGTAGTCAGTTATAAGTGAGGTAAGATTGGACGGAGATACTAACAATCAAAAACCTTTCCCTCTTGGAGCTTGCCGATATAGCGCATCTCGACCTTGTTACCCTTCTTGCAAGCAGGGCCACTACCAATCTTCTTGTCGTCAATGGTGATTCCACCAACCTTTCTAGGTCCTAGCGCAGCTTTTCCTGGGGTGGCGGGAGTGGCAGGCTTGGCTTTCTCTGCGGAACCAGTTGGGCCTTGTTCGAGGTTCTTAGCGAACTGAACCTTCTTGTCTGACTTATCAGACTTGACTGGGGTACTAGTTGATTCAGCCTCAGTCTCCTTGACAGCGGCAGCTTCACCGTTGTTCTTCTTTAGCTTCTTCAACTGCTTCTTGCTGAGCTTGGGTTCCTCGGTGGCATCAGACTTGATTGACTTGGAGATAATATCATCAAGGGAGGCAGGCTCAAGCTCATCAGCGGTGCGCTTGTTCTTTCCCTTCTTCTCTTCTTTCTTCTCGACCTTTTTCTCTTTCTTGACAAGCTTTGGGGCCTCGTTATCACTTTCGACTTCTGTGATACGTGGGTCTTCGAGATCGTCAAGATCATCGCTGTCATCCTCACCCATCAACGCAAGCTCGAGTTCATCCTCGTCTGGCGAGAGATCGTACTCATCCTCGTCTTCATCCTCATCTTCATCAGAGTCGTAGACCTCGTGGTGGCTGTTATGTCCAGCATCATCCGGAATGACATAATTTCCGGTGAGATAGACTGTATGAGTACCAGAGACCTTGAAGTAAACTGCCTCGTTCTCGGCAATGGTGATATCGATTGGTTGTTGGTAGTTCTGTAATTAATTAGCGAAAATCTTTGGGTAAACTGAGAAGACTTGCCTTCTCTGGGTCAAGGGTGCAGAGAACGAATTCTTCAATCTCAATATCCTCTCCATCACTGTCTTCCTCGCTGTCCTCTTCGCTGGAAGCCTTAGCCTTGCCTTTCTTGTTCACCTTGGAAACTCCATTGGCTCCATTGGTAGCATCTGCCATCTCCTCATCAGACGAGTCTTCATCGTCATCAGCATTAAGAGACTCCATGAGTTGCTTGAGAGCTGCCTCTTTCTTAGCTTTCTTGCTTTTCGTAGGATCGCTAGGGCCTCCATTGGCCTCTTCCTCTTCGCTATCATCCTCGCTGTCGTCAGAGTCGCTGCCGCCACCGATTAAAGCCTGCATGTAATCCTCATCATCCGACTCATCCTCATCAATTGGCTGGCGAACAATCTTTAATGTAGCGCGGGGATTAGTAGGGACGGTTCCATGCTCATCAATTTCGGGAACTTGGCTTGGATCAATAGCAGCCATGGTGATGCGGAACTATGTGTTGCAGTTAGCATACGTATCACTTCACTCGAGGTTGGTGGCATTTTTTTTGACATTAATCTTTTATGTACAACAGTCCCAGCCACCAAGAGAAGAAGCAGTGGTAAAGACAGAAATCAATTGAGAGTACTTACAGTAGCAGGAAAGTCTGCAATTGCTGGTACCATAATATCCCCACATGGGACCTCAAGACCGTAGACGGCAACTGTGCTTCTTGTTAGGGCGAGGCTTTACAAGAAATTCGCGAGGATACTTGCCTGGAAGAAGTGGCATCTTGAATGTAATCGAGGTTTATCTTTGTACAAGAGTAGGTAGTGATAACGCAGAAGTTTGTTCTGCGGTAGGAGAGACGTGTATTGAGTGCCTCTTGTGTTGTTGATGATGGGAGGAGAACGAGAAGCAGCGGTGTTGCTACAAAAAAAGCTTCGAGGAAGCGGGTCTGCTAGAAAACTTTTGGGGACTTTCGGCGCTAAGATAAGCTATCTGACAGTCACGTGTTTAAATCCGAGCTTCAGTCTGTTGGTGGGGAAGCGGTCAAGGAAGTAAACCAAAACAATGACAGTGTTGCTTTCACCCAATAACACATTAAAATCCTCGAAGCTTTAGATTTCTAGTACTTTTATGTGTTGTTTCTCCCACCATCTTTTTGTATTTCCAAACCTTGAAATTCGTTGCGTTTATAGTAACTCAGCATTCATTAAGTGCACAACTTAAAACGACGCACGGTAGCCACGAGTTGTTGGAATGACAGATGAATACTTTCAAATATGACCCTATGTGTCCTATACATGTTCCATATTAAGGAGCGTTGGTATCTTTGACTTTAGCTTGAATGGCTTTAGCTTTGATTGAATCTGTTGTTGACTCATCTCAACTTCAGTCCATTTGGTTTGGTTGTGTGAGCTTATCTGCATGTTTCACGTAGTGTCATTAGTGGGCTAAGGCACTAATATTCATGTGTCAACGCATATTTTCAAGTGACAGTGAAGCACGACTGACAGCATGAATCGCAGATGCATGATTTATCAGCCCCCAAATGTCTTTTCAGTCTCTAACAAGAGCCAGATCTCTGTCTGTCTTTCACCACATTTAATATGCTCACTTGGCAGTTTCTCTGCTGAAATTTTCACCGAAACTAAAAGTATGACACGATCCACCACGCAAAGGTTTTTCTTTGATATGCCATCTTACTTGTCAGAACGATTTCCAATCTTACGTTCGTTCATTATTTGACTGCCCGCCGATATAATTGAGTTGTATGTGGCTGAGAGGCGTGTGGTTTTATCTTTATTCGCTTTACCATTGGCTTTTAGCAAATGAACGCTCCTCTTCTAGCAGAAGTACAATCATCGTAACCACTGTTCCTAAATTCAGAGGTGCAATGTTGTGAAAAACGTGGCTCGCGTGGTCGGTTAAATCTTTTGATAGTCGGTCAAGAAAGAGAAGTTCGCTTCCACTTCAAGCCAAATATTGAATATCAGAATAGGATACTCTAATAGAACACATAAATAATTCTTTTGAATAACGCAGCCTTTCTTATTCACTCGGTCAATGCCTTCTGAGCTCTTCCCGGTAAAATATCGCGCCTCTCACTACTAAACTTACATTTGTGGGTTCTACACTATTGTTACGCCCCACAATTTTTGACAATACTGTTGCCAGAACCTATAATAACAGAACTAACTTCCAACACATTAGATTCTCGGCAATGTGATGTACTTTAATTCAACCCGAGCATAATCTTCAGATCCTAGCTAATGAAAACAGTCTGAGGAAACGAAAGCCTGATCGAAGAGCCTGCAATTCAGTTTGTCCATGTACGACATTAATTACCAAACGCCTCTGGTCTCGATTAAATTGAGAATAATTTTTAATAGCAAAAGCCCTAATTGAGTAGTATTATTGACCTTTACTTTACTAATCAATTCATTGACTTTATTTTTGGACAAGCATATATATTCCACCGCCTACTTACATTCGCGTATCTAAGAGATCATAAAACCTTACCAAATGGCACAAAGTCGTAACATTGATCGCGTGCAGCGGTCATTTAACAGGTAAAATAGTATCCTTTGATTGAACATCGATACTCTATTCAGGCTCCCTGCCATATGAATTGGAAGAGTAGTTTATTGGCGGGCTATTAAATGCGTAGGATCGATAGAACGTTCTATGGAAGTCATCCGATACAACCCGATTACTTACCTTAGAGTTTGACTTTCTAATGCAGTTTGATTAGAATAACTCTAGGAACCATTACAAGCACTACCTACCTGTCTCTAAACACTGCCACAATAGATTTGCCTCGAGTGGAGAGTCGATTATGAATTCCTAAAATGTATGCGAATACAACATTGAATGACAAAACCAAGGAGTAATCTGAGAGTTGGAGGCTCAATTGTACCATCTAGATAGACTCAGCCTTTTCAGCCATCTGTAGTCGCTACTGTTGAGTCATGTTTTCCTGAATAATTAGATGCTATTTTCTTTAGCATATATATTCGCTGTGAAATATCTGCGTTGAAGAATATCTATTTAGAATAGTTACTTGCGTGTTATTAATTAAACTGCAAAGTGACTTTTTCCTTCAACAAAAATTCAGGGAGAACTTGTTTGTGGATAAGGATTTGGGGTTATGTAAGGGTGATACAATTCCCGAATATCTGGTTCACTCAGGCCTGCGCCCTAATCCTAGTTGATATAAATTTAGAAATTATCTCCTGCAGCGTAAGCGCCAACCCTTGTAGAAATCCACATTCCAACATGCTGATGTTGGAAGGGCTACTTGCGTGTCTTCTTAGTGCCCGGCCTGTTTCTCTTTACCATTTTCCTATCTATTCTTATACCTGTTTTATCCAGGTCCTAAACTGTAGGGTTTCTCAGGCATGTACTATACTTCAGACCGACAACACATACTGAAGATTTCCTTTCCACCATGTCTCGGGCTCGTTTTATTAGAGCTTCGCACATTTTAATCGCCTTGACCTTTTCCATTTCGTTGGTGTATATATACGCTCGGGCGGCCCACCAGAATCTCGAGTTAGGACTTCGATCTCACTCTCAATTTCCCAGCGAACTCTCCAGAACGCAAAAACTCAATGAACCTCAATACCATCTTGCCACGACAGTCCAACTTGAACCCGAACCTCAGATTGGGTCTGAGATAGATCCCGATCATTGTTCTCCAAGTCTATTACCTTTCGAAATACCAGCTGAGAGATCAAACGATGTCGTTCCAAATATCGTTCATTATGTGTGGCTCAGCGCACATGATGGCTTCTCCCTTGATTTCAATTTTTTTATTTCCGTTTACTCGGCCAGTCTTTACTTTCGGCCGGAAAAAATATATATTCATACTGATGCCTCGCCGGAGCTATGGGAAGCAGCGAAGACCACTGGTAAGCTTACAATCCCCTGCGTAGAGTGATGAGTCGTAGTTAGTACACTAATACTATGCACAGGTAATGATGCCACGCGTTGGACGCTAAATATCCCCGAAGTAATACATCACTGGATCAAACCGCCAAAATATACACTTAATTGCCTCGAGATCAAGAGAATTGAGCATGTCTCTGACTTTGTACGCACACAGCAACTGTTTAAACATGGTGGAATATATTTGGATGCGGATGCCGTTCCGTTACGTGATGTGCGTGAGCTAAGAGAATCAGGATTCTCAAATATTGTGGGAAATGAAGATACTGGTGAGTTTGAACTTTTAGTGACAACCGCACTCGACTTTGCATTCTCTCTTTCATTATGAAAAATCAAGATGACTAACTCTACCACCTGTGCCTGTAGAGAGAGTTAATAACGGCGTCATCATAAGCAAGCCCAGAAACGCCCTTCTCAGTATCTTTATGAGAGAGCAACATATAGTTTTCGATAATGAATGGCTAACACACAGTGTGGAGTTACTCACCACAATCTCACATCGGTTACACGTTATACCTGGAGAGGTTATGATTCTTGGTGTCAAGGCATTTGCACCATCGAGTTGGGTAGTCAATGATGTAGAGGCTCTATTCAATCCGCACAATGATACAGGGTCCTCGACCCTTGTTACGGGCACAGATGAACCACTCAGATCTCCAAATAGCTTTCAAGATGTGTTGAAGTACTGGCAGGGTCGGGATTCAACAGGGAAGGCCGATTGGGAGAAAGACTATTCATCGAGCTATGTGCTTCATGCCTTCAAAGGAATATCCGATCCATACTGGCCTAAGAACATAAATTTGGAGTATGTGTTAGCGAGGCAGAGCAACTTTGCCAAGGCGGTGTATCCAGCAATTAAGCATGCGATTGATGTGGGCATAATTGACAAAACGCTACAATAAAATGCAGAATAAAAGCTATCCAGCCTTCGTTCAATAACCTTTGCTCAGGCCTACGATTCTTTCAACGATACATGTTCCATACTTGTTTATAGGTAGGAACTACCGCACGGCACTTTCACAGGTATCAATAGATGTAGAACCACACGGGAAAGTGGAGGCTGTACCTTGTCGTCTCGTCATCGGATATGCTCAAGTCCCTCTTCTGGCTACCTTTCCGAACGCTTGATGCTTATACCTGTACCTATAGGATGTCTTCTGGGTGAAACCTCGCCAGACGAATTGGAAGAGCAAGCTGGATTATTTTAGGTCTGAAAAGGAAAGTTAAAATCCACGCATTTTCTCCGTTTTGAACTCCATGTCGCTATCCTCGATCTATTCCAACCACTCTGCCAATGCTCTCCGTCCTGTACTTCCACCTTTTCACCAAGTTTGATATGCGTTGTTCCTAAATTGCACGTTTGGCCTCTGAAACGATACTGCAAGCAGGATTTGTTTTGTTCACACGCCAATTGACAACCCTCAAGATTCGTAAGGTTGTCGATGGTTATGTCCTTCGCATCATTATCCCAATCAAATTCAAAATCGGGTATTCTACCATACACAAAATCCACAAACAGTTCACCGTAAGTCAACGGTATCTAAATACACGAGGTCAGACGAAACCTTCAAAGCGAGAGGAATGGGGTTCATATTTGACGTACGCTGATATCCTTCCTTCTGGACTCAAAATCTGAAAGCAATCGGGCCTCATCAGAAGTAATGTGGTGCATAGTTACCAGTGGTTTGCACCATCGGTCTGACGAAAACGGTATGACATGGGGCTGGTCCCCATTGATCGTCGGATTCGCATTCATGACATCCATATCAAATTCTTTCAATGCCTGAGCAAGTACCCAATCACCACAGCAATTGTCATGAAGTTTATCATCCCAGCGCGCCACCGTGCCGTTATGGGTGACGGTGAAATCATGCGTCGCTGCATGGGAGAGTAACATCCCGCTTCCTCCGTGGGCGAAGGCTTTTCCATTGATATAGCTTAGTGACCCGATGAAGGATTTTTCGGATGGATCAAGCCTCTCCAACCACAACATCAATGTTGACCACACTACATAAGTGTCGGCATCGATGTGAAAATACCAGTCCATATCAGGTTGCATTGCCCATGCTTTTTCCACAATATGAAGGTTCTTATATTTATCCAATGTCCAAGCAGCCAGATCACTCGGTCGTCTAGGGTCTTTCATGTCTCCTAATAAAGTTGCAATTTTAGTTAAGTCGTTCAGCTCTTTTTGCTTTCGATAAAGATCAAAATCGGAATTCTTCTCCTTCACAGAGTCCGGGATGGCGTCGAGCGCATCATATAGATGTGTCGAGCCAATATCCGCCTCCATATCTGAAAAAATGAGTACGTGCGGCGCGCATTTCAGGAACGTTTGTAGCTGAGAAGGGATCTTTACAGATGCCTCCGTAGCCCCCGTCTTGACCGTTACAACAAGGCGTCGAGACTGAGTTCCCTCGCCACATACGCCATTAGCGATGCCGACATTGTCATCATTGGGAAGCAATCCCAGTGAAGAAGGCCATTGTTTGGGAGGATTCGTGGCATTCAGGCGTAAATGGAGGATGACCAGCGCCCAGATCAACAAAGTAAACAGAAGGTATCGGGAGCTCGCAAACCAGCTACGGAGATGAAGGGACATTATAGTCGAAGATAGCATGCCGCCATGAGTCGAGTGGAGGACCAAGATGCTTCCTCGCACGTATTGTCAAAGCATTGTTGATCAAAGTGAGCGCTGAAATTCCCACGAAGATTGGGGGCGTCATACCTCGTATTATGTTGGTGATAAGGCTGAGTTTAGTGGCTTGTCAAGCAAGCAAGAGGCTCACTGTGGTGTGATGTGGGCTGCATTTTGGCGACAAGCTTGATCTCCACAGGGGGTGGTGTGATAGGACCCTCGGTCAGTAGAAAGCCCCGCTATTAAAAGGTAACTCAGGGGTAGTGAATAAGCGAAGTGATTAAGCGCTGCTTCCTATCGTCGCTTAACGTGTTAAGAACTCCTACTAAACAGCTTAGACTTTGCTCAGATTCAAACCTCAAACGTAAAATTGTCTGTATGATATCCTCATATCAGGAGTCATTAAGCCTGGAAGCCACTTCGTTAAAATCTGACAACGACGCTGCTGTAGAACTTCGAAGCTCCTGAATGATATCATAGTATCCATTAACTTCGAATGGTAGTTTAGATGAGGTTGTTGAAGCCTCGGCCGTAGCGCATCATATTGGCCAGTGACAAGCAGGTCTATGTGTAATATTACGAACATAAGGAAGTTGGGATTTGTCGTTAGATGCCAACCAACACCACCCGCCATCGAATTCTACCCTGATAACAACCGCCACCTGAAACTATCAGGGGCAAGACTCGAGGGAGTAATATCAAAACAAAAGTTCGCGTAGCTTTACCGTAGGGTTTTGTCTCCCTAGCTGCGTTTTGTTATTTTGGATGTCTTATGGAGACGCGGAGCACCTCGTCGTACCACAATCGAGGATATAAAGATTCCCAAAATGAATAAAAGCCAATCAATGCCATTATAAGAAGAGTACTACGTAGAAATGCACAATAGCCATGCTCCAATGAGATACCAGCCAAACATTCCGCAAAGCCTGTATACGAGACATTTCAAAATTGAAGAAATTATGGGAATATTAGCAGTATTGATTGTGGGATACAAGGTGAACGCGGAAGACAGGTCGTACAGGTGAAAAGCAGTCGAGACAAAGGATAAAACTAGGAAAGTCTATAGTTTGTAGATGAAGCTCCCATGGATCGTAAGACATAGCAGTGAGACTACATGTTAATCAAGAATTGACTATATAAACAATCATACACCTTCTAATGAAGTGTAATACTCGCTTGATGTTGAGTTGATGTGCAGTCCTCTTCCAAAAGCGAATAGAGCCCAAGAAAAATGGTGTATGCTCCACAAATAGTCTTGATCTCACTTGTAGAGCCACGCACTGTGTTCTCTTGTAATCATATCAAACTAAGACTTAAAGAATCGCCGGCAAATAGACCAATTTTATGTTCAGCTGTCTACTACTATTTTGTGGACCATTACCAACACGCCAGTCTAACAGCACGATCAGATGTAATTACAGTGCTAACCTCTCCATTCCAGATTTCCTTGGTGACTCGTGGGATCCGCTTCATGATTTTGGCGACTTCTGACTCTAATAAGTAGTAGGGAAAAGCCAGCTTCGATTCCTCCTGCACGAACTTTTGCAAGTTCAACGTCTAAAATCTCAGTTTATGTCTTCGGGGTTCCTAACTTTTGAATTGGAACGCGGTAATAAAGAAGCACATGGCTGCCAAGGACAGAAGTATAGATGCATATTAAAAGAATGGCTTGGAGTAGGGTCCAGATATAATAAATGCAAGTGCTCAAGCTGCTTCTCATAATCTAAATTATGTACCCCTCCCTTTTATCTGAATTACACACCGACGTAAGCCCAATATCTTCGATCGAAGTGTTGTCATACATTGCCCACCCAAGATAGCCTCTAGGTACCCTTACACGATTATACGTTGGTGGTTGATAGTATCGGTTACTACCTCCTCCAGCAAAGCATGGCTCCCCTATTTTCGGTATAACCTCCTTGGGGGAACAATCTGTGAACCAAACATTCTTTTTTGCATCCCACTCGTCTTTTGTCGGCGGAGTTTTCTCCCAAGTGCAGATGGGAGTGTTAGTCATACAATACTCCTCGGCAATCATGACCCCTTTGGCATTTTTCTTCAGCTTTAAGGTAGGTGTTTCTTTATCTTCCATAGAACCACAAATTCTGGACCCTCTAAAAAGCTCTTCAGGAGTAGTATATGTCGGGAAAAGGCGCGTCATCTTTTCACCAAAACTTAAACTCATCGACTGGCTCTGATTCTCCCCAGTATTTAGCAAACTGTAAGTCGAGTTATCCTCCTTATCAAACCAGTACGTGTCACAAATGTTTTGGTCATCATACGCGGTACAGTTGGTGTCCCAGTTTAACTTCTGAGTCGCCTGGATCACTTTGATATCAGTACTCTCGGCTCGGCCAATAAAAACATTTATGGACGACAATGCTTCAGATACTATGAAAGTACTTAAACGCTTTCTTAGAGTAGTTGTGAGAATTGCGAGGTCTGGAAGGCGGCCGGTGAAGGCACCGCTTTTGGCAAACCCGACAAAGACATCGGCTTCACTTAGCATGGTACCGCAACCTTTGGCAATCTGACTTCGGATATGCAAGACCACGTCGTCGATCTTGTCGCTAATTTGGTTGTATGATACTTTAGGAACACTTTTGCCACCTGAGTCCTTAGGAAAGAAGGTATCAGATAACCCACCTGCTTCCTTTGTGAATAAATTAGCTTTGATTTCGTTCAAAAGATTTAAGAGGATATTGTTCCATACCTGTACTCCTCCAATCACGGCAGATGAAATGTATCCCATTGGCGGTGGAAGGAAAGCGAGACCGAAAGACAAAACACCAAAGATCTTTCCTAGGATATCCGTATTTTTTGGTGGTGGTGGGTCTGGGGGATCTGGAAAACAAGAGAATTAGCATTTATCTTGGTCCGGAGATAGTAAGGATTCTAGACTTAGTGGGTTACAAACACAGAATCTACCCTTCAAGGTTTTTAACAAAGCTTATTCAATATAGACTCTCTGTGCAACGCCTGAAAGCAAATAGCGACTATTTGAATTTGTAAAGGCGAGTCGATTGTTACATACCAACGATCTTTTTAATACTACTGATGTCGCTACCAATAGATACGCTAGCGGAATCCAATGCCATCCAGTATTCATGGAAGAACTGATTCATATTCCAAATAGTGTACTAACAATACAAGTTAGCATGTGGCTTCAACAGCGCTTGGGTCCATACTCCCACATAGAAGCTCCTAACGCTTTGCCAATTTTTCTTCTCCCAAACAGGCTTATTGCAGTCTGCAACCGTTGTGATGTTAACGCATCTACATAAATAGTTAGCATGCTAATACTGAACGTCTGGAAGGAATGAAGGAGCATTAAGCTGTCTCAGGAGCTGATACCCTCGAGCACAGTAGATGCTTCCGAAACAGCTGCTACACTCCTTGACGCCGTCCTCAATATTTGCTTAGAATTTGAATTATATTTTCTGGGGTGTGACTGACTGTGCAGGTCCTTTGAACATCTTGTCCAAAAAGCAGTCTCCAAAAGGAGTGCTACCATCGAAACTGCTACATGTACTACCAAACGTACCCCACCACCATTTGGTATACTCTGTCAAATGTAACCTATTCCAGCATTCACCGCTTATGTTATCCGTCGTATTTGGATGTGCACACTGATCGTCGTCGGCGACGTCAGCCATCCATGGCGCTAAAGGCCCGGCTTTCGGGACTGAAATCCATTCGTCTTTTGGCAAGTTTGGATCTCCCTCGCAAGCTTCTTGCGTCATCTTGCCATCTGTATAGAGATTTCGCGGCATGAACTCTCCGTTGTCACACTGGCAGTAGCTGTTTTTGCTGTTATCCGTGGAGTTCACAGCTGTACATCCACTCAGGGCTGTAGATGCTGTCTGCGTGGCATTCTCGGAGACTTCGCTCTTCGTAGGAGATACGATGGTTTTGATTGCTACCGCCTCCCCTGCACAATTAACTTGCCCAGCTGTGTATGTGAGAAAAGGTTCTGTCAAAGTTGCGAGAGCGGTGCAACCGAACACTTTCCCGTTATCAGTATATGTTGACAGAAACCGTTGGGTTGGCTTTGATGCCAGGCCTGACTTCTGCTTTTTTAGTAACGTTGACGCAATAGTCGGTGCTGCTCTGTAGCTAGAATGAGTAGCTAGTGGTGAGGCTTTAGTTGCTCGCGGTACACCATCATGAGAATTAGCCTGAACCATAACTGAGAGCAAGAGACAGAAAGTGAGAAGAGACAACATTTTGAAGCATTGGAATTTCTCAAGAAGTCAAAAGCAAGCTAATTCGAGCAGTAGAGTAAGATTATATCAATGCTAAAAATCAGAATAATGCCTAGGAAACGAATGGCGAATATAGACATGCATTCCTAACATTCCTTCCTTTCCAAGGTGGCTTATTCCAACTTGTCTCATGGAGTAATCCATCTCCTTCAAAGTTCGAATGCCTCCTGCACAGAATGTAAACTTTAGAGATAGTGCTATGTTAGAAAGAAGGAAGTGGCTAGTTTGATCTTCTAAGCACACTTTAAAACAAATGTTGGTTGGTAAGGATGAGCCACAAGTTGGCTGCTCCTTTCATTTGGATATGAGAGAAGACTCTACCTACATTGTTTACATGTTGGTTGGAAGGCACTGATTAATTTACGCCACTTCCCCCAATCCAAGTTCTGGGGCCGGAAATGAGGTGTCTGATAATATCAGCCGCACAATCACCAACAAACGTTTACCGAGCCTACATGAGCCAATGGTTGAACCTACACTACCAACAGCTTAACCAACATGAGTAGGATTCCAAAATTCCATGAGATACAAGGCGCAGCTCAAAATTAGGATGAAGAACAAAGTTGGCTATTTTTCGAAGCAAATTCTATGAGCTGCTTGAATCGTTGGTAATGAAGAGCAGGGAAATAGTGAAGTTCCAAAACTCCATATATAGTATTGTTACTCTCTATGAACGGTATTATCGGATGCATTGGTTCCTTACTGTTTTTCCCCAAGAGATTTCTATCAAATCAACGTGCAAGCGTAAAAGAAACAAAACTCTCTCGTTTAGAGTACCACAGGTTCTTCCTCAGTATTCAAGCGGCCACCATGCAATTACTATGGTCATTTACCATTATTGGTACTGTGGGTTTATACTCGAGAAAACGTATGATTCTCTGTTGTGAAAGATTCTCTGACTACTCTATAGCTTATCTGCGGTTTCATCACAGCCAGCCAGAGAACAAGGCTGCAAGGAGGCCTGGTGATGCCACAAGCAGCTCATGATATCAAAGTTAGCAGATCTGATGATGTCCCTATTTCCATTCCAAAAAGCAATTTCACTCGTTTCATAAATAAGAGATGCTCTCCTATTCAACAGCTTGCAGAAAGGGTAGCATGGGGTGAAGCAGGAATACTGCTTGATGCTCTCGGTATGTCGTCTGCTCGATTCTGTTAAATAACTGCTTATTGGTCAGAACAATGGTCTAGCAAGTCCCCCAATGAGGAGTCGGATTTTCAAGAGGCGATGAATTTATATATGGGTACGCATTCTGGAGTTTCCAGCGAAGCTGGTCCATGGGAAAGAATGGCGATGTACAGTAAGTTCCTTCATTCCGACGCCGATAGTACTTGGACTTTCCCTAACCTTTACCACTAGCTGCGATCGATAAACTTCGGAAATTCCGCGATGGACAATTAGCTAATGATCAGGTCTATGTATACTGCGATGAGGCTACATTCCCTCCAGAATTCTTCGACCGACCGGAGTGCTTTAAACCCTTTGGGACTTGTTGTACGAACGATATCAACTCATACTCTTGGGAATTTGAAAACGCCAATAAGGTCAGCCACAACTTTGATTGCCTTAAAATACTGCAGCTCTAACTTCATTCCACGTAGACCTTACACATGCTAGTACTATGCCCTCGATTTTACGCTTCTCCGAGTCTCAGTGAACAATCCAGGTATTTGAAATGGACAGAATCTATGAAAAACGATAGCAACAAAATGTACGGAAACGCAGGTGCAACATATTTCAAGCAGTCGTGAGTATATTCGCGCTGGCCGGTTCCTCTTTTAATCACTAATAAAGATAGATTCTACTGGTCATCGATCTCGCAAATAAATGTAACAAAAGGTCAAACTACATCTAATTCGAAATCCAAGAATCCCACTGTAACCAAAATTAGGCTGCCTATCGCTAAAGTGAAATCAAAAACAAAATTCAAGACGCAGGCAGCTAAGACGATGAGTCCTCGGCCAACAGCGACATTCGACACAATAGAAGAGAGGGCGACAATTCCACAAACCACAGATGCAGCTACAAAGAACGATACACAAATCACAATCAACGCTAAAAACAACGTAACTGTATCTAACGACTGCGTGTCAGGGAACCCGCTATGTGCGATTGCGATAGCAGCAACAAAGAATGTAGCATCGTCGTTTTACAACGTGGATTCTTGGACAATAGCCGCTGGAGTTCTTTGTGAGTCGTTCTTTTGATATGAAGCCCATTGCCAATGAGTACTAACACGCTGCAATAGATCAGATGCAAGCCTTAAATCTTACCACTCCACCAATGCCCAACAACAATGCGTTTCTCGGTCAAGCAGGACTTGGTGATAAAGTCTCTGCGGATAAATATAGTGGCCCAACCTCACGATTTCTGGGAAACATAAGCACGCCGTGGATTGGTTTGGATAACGATGCCCAACCCAATCGCACCACATGGGTAAACTCGGTCGACGTAGGTCTTTATACGAAAGACTACGGCGCGTACCAAGTCCCAAAGGGTGATGCTCTCCCCACACCATCTTGCATCGCCAAGCCATATATCCACGACTCTATTGATAAGGATTTTGGGCTTGACACCATCGCAAACAAGTATTGTGCGTGGGTTACGACAGCAAGAGAGCCCGAAGCTGATGGGATCTCTCCATTGGTCACGCCTGAGACACCATATTGCCCTAAAGCATACCCGGTGACTGGCAAAGATGGTGCTAAAGATATGACATTGTGGTTGAGTGCCAGCATCATTCAGCATCCGGAATGTGGTGGGTTCATGCTGATAGAATCGACATGTAAGAAATTCTTTGGGCAAATCATCAATGGATGTGACGGTGACAATATGGAAGATAAGTACAGCGGTTCATTTGTCAATAGTTGCTATGTGTTAGATGCTCAGATCTCGTTGATGCAGGACGGGATCCCACCCAAAGGAAAGCTTGCTACCCAAAAGGAAGGATTCTATCCCTACTGATAGGCGTAGGTCGCAATTTCCAAGTTTAGGCTAAGTCACATTTTTTAAGTACCAATTCTTTCATAGCCTTTGTTCAATCTATTCAAAGTTTGATTTACTAAGTGTTCACATGGATACTAATGAAGATACGAATCAGGAGTTGAACTTTGTGTAAGCTCGAAAAGCCTGCGGGGTAGAATTGTATTGGGACAATGAACGTGAAGCAATACTGTAAGTACTGCGGCAACGTTAGATTTATTTTTGTTCTTGTAGTTTTACTGGTTCAGATCAACTGTTACTCAGTTCTGTGCAATTTCCAAGAGCAGCAAAAAAGGGAGCTTGCAAACCAACCACCAAATGCAGCACCAATTATTCAGACCCAGTCTCAGGATCCTTGCCCACCAAATCCTTCTCTTCCAGAGATAAAAATACAAGTCCATCCCACGTATCTCATCCTGTACCTTCCCTCATTATCTTAGCAACTATTCCAGTATTTGCAGCTCTTCCTTTCGATGTGGTGCAAAGTCATCCTTCCACAACTCCCACAGCCTTTCCAGCTCCCTGACATACTCACCATGGACCCTATCAATGACCTCTTGTCCCGGCTCTTGTTCCTGTACTACTCTCACGGCTGGCCCCACCACTATGTTCATCGGCCGTCTGTACGGCATCATCCCCACGTCATAATTAAATACCCCCCTCGCATGAAACAATGGAATTGTGAATCCCATTATCTTCTTAACCAAAAGCTGGAACTTGTGGATAGTAGGATGGGTATCAACAGAAAATTGGTCGTATATGTCATTTTCGCCAAAACCGAGGACAGGCACTAGGTCTGCGCCGGTACGAATAGCCATCTTCACAAAACCTTTGCGTTTGGCAAGGACCAGACGAAGGGAGTAGGGCTGAGCGTCTAAGGATTCGGCAGCTCCACCTACAACTATTGTGATTGCACGGCCCATTCCCTCCTACTTAGAATTAGCCAGAACAGTAAACTAGGAATATTGGGTACGTACTTTGTTGGGACCACCTTTGGAGAGAAGATTCTCGCAAGACTCCTTTGACACAGAAGCTAAGCCCATCGCGAGAGCGTAATCTCTGTAAATTGGAATACGAAAATTGGTGTCCAGCGTAAGGAGAGTATTTTTAATGCCAGGAAACAGTTGGGAGAATCCCAGTGCTTCCGTGCCGAAGGCTGCAAACGCACCATGGGATATAATACCATGAGGATGATATCCGAATATATACTTTCTTGTAGGTGATAGCTCTTCGGTCCTATGTAACCGTGCTGGGAAGTAAGATGCAAACAAAGACCATACAGGCAATGAGCGCAAAAAATCGGATCGATGGCTCAGTGTCCCAGAAGTCGAAGCCGTCGACCACATGCAGTATATCATGTAGGGAATCAAAAGTGGCCAAAACAATGGAATGGCGCAAAGGAAGAAGAATATCGACACAGACATTGCAATGCACAATGTGTGAAACAACACTAAGCAAGTTTGTAGCCGTCGTTGTAAAGGCACATTTAGTGGTGCAAACCGAATAGCGCTTTTCTGCCACCTCTGTCCTGCTTGTTTCCCACTACTCAGTGGTCTCTCCTTTCGGTCCCGGCGGAGCTGCTCCTCATAGTCTGCTGGTGGCTTGATACTTACAAGCTTGCTACCATTCTTCTGTCCTTCCACTTTCTCAAACACAGTACCATCTGCGTTCGGCTTCTCACTTCTTAGTTCAGATGTGCCAGTTGTCGTTCCCAGGATCTTCTCTGCTGTACTAGCATTCCCACCAGCGCTATTCACCGAGTTGCTGCTTTTCTTCGAGGACGCCTTCCTTGGCTTTTGTCTACCTGGAGATTTGGGAGCTTCATCCAGCCCTTCCGCTTCATATTCTTGTTTGCTTTCTTGTCTCTCCATCGCCGGCCTGTCTGCTCCCAGCTTCTCTTGATCCTTCTTGTTATCTTTCATATTTGTAATCTCCTCCAGATCCGGCACACCAGTGTTCACGATCTTCAAGACCTTCGAGCTATGCACCACTCCTCCCTCACGCCCTTTGTTGTCTCCATTCTCTTTATAGTTCACCTTGTCTGCAGCTTGGGGACTATCTGTGCCATTGGAAAGCGCGGAAGACATCGGATCCTCGATGGCATTCGCATAGCTCTTCGGAGGAAGATGCTGCTTCTTGCGTTCTTCGGGGATGGCTGTTGGCGTTGCAGCTCCTGTTGCACCCCTCTCAGGCATAATCTTGGCTTCTGTTGGGAGATGGGACGTTGATCTGCAGGTGTCGGAACGTCCGAGCCTGTATTGGAGGGTGGACTTCTGATGCTGTGCCTTGAGTCCTGCACAGTGTGGCTGCGCTGTAGGAGGCTGGAGGTTACGTGTTTGGCTGGTCGGGTCGGGTATGACGTAATCCCTAGCTTGCAGCTGATAGTGCATTGTGACAGAACTCTCTTTACACTGCCGCTGTTAGAGCGGCGCGAAACGCTCAACTGTCACTAGGTACATTGGTAAGTCAAGGTGAGTAGACCTATATGGTGAATCGTGGCGTAAGAACAAACCACTCAATTTCGCTCATTCACGTAGTTAGAATTTTAAGTCTTGCAACTTGAAATGCACAGCAAACATCACCGAAAGCAAGCTGATGGACTGGACGGCGTGGACCACCAAAATTATATAGTACAGATTATCAAACCACCACAGAGCCTGACCCAGATGAAATTTTATCCTGCCCATCCAACCCAGAAAGACAAAGAATATGCCAAAGAAGCAAAAACACCAGCGCACGCGGGCGTATAAATTCTATTAATGGGCAAAATACTTTTCGAGGTAATGCCTCCTTCGTCAAACCTTAAGAACAAATTATATGATATCGTGATTCCCAACGCCTGACCAAACCAGCTCCCTCCCAATACCAGCCAGATGTATTGATGCACATCGTTACATCGTGTGAACACTGCGAGACTATGTAAGATGTCGATCAAACATAGCGGACACACATCGATTTTATGTCCAGAGATGACCAGTGTTACCGTAACTAGGGCTGACTAGCAACAGACGGTGGCTGTCCTTGGTGGGAATTGAGTTGAGTTCTAAGATAGTTTGCCTCTTCCGTGAGATTCTTGATCTGACCTTGCTGGCGTGAAATCTGTTCATGTGCAGCGCTTTCCCGATTCTGAGATCCAAGCAGCTTGTTCGTCAAATCCTTAACCTGCTCCTCTAATGTCTGCACATAAGCCCAGACACCTTGTTCGCCAGATGCGAACAGGTTTTTGCTGCTATCCCCACTGCTACCTTGCTGAGAGGGACCAGCAGATCTGGGGTGCTGAAACAGCGAGCTCGGTGAGCTTGCTGTGGACTGACCTTGTTGGGGCGCACCATTCATGTTCTGCTGAGTAGGGGTCTGACTGTTAAGCGTGAACCTGCCTTCTGGAGGAGCCAGGCCTGCTAAAGCTGGAAGCTTTGGACCCTGGGAGCGATCTAGTGGCGATGGTAGCGACATGCCAGTTGGCGAATCTCTACCGGTCTGTCGACGCCCAAAATGTTGTTGCTGGAATTGAGTTGTAAGACTGGGCGACCGCTGTCGGGTTAACGATGCTTGATCATGGCCAAGCTGATGAGATTGCATCCCAGATGGACTCAAAGGTTTTGGACTTTCGGTAATAGTGCTTTGAGCATACATAGACCCTGGTGCAGTACTAAGAGGCATAGAGGATAAATTCCCACCTTGAGCATGTCCTGGGTAACTGTTTTGCATGCTAGGTGAGGTTGCTGAGCTGACCGAACCTCGATCTGTAGTCGGTGGATATAATCCCCCAGAAGGTTGCGCAGGTCTCGGTCCAGCCGGAGGATAGGTGCTGGGAGCACGTGAATTATGAGGATTGTAGTTATCCCGACTACCTTTGTGTCCACTAACGTGTTGCGCATTGATGCTTGGAAGGCTAGCCCGACGGCGCTCTTCTTCTGTCATATCAACTTCATTACTGTGAGAGGTTCCGTTAGTGTACGAAACTCCCTCCATGTCCTCCTCGTCCCCGCCGTTTGAACCCTGGTAATCATCGTCACCACCAAAGCTGCCCATGCTCGGTCTCCGTCCAGCACATCCACCCTGTCCCTTACTATGCCGTGCGAGTGCATCACCTCTCGCGAACTTGCGATCACATTTGGGACAAACATGGGGCCGTTCTCCAGTATGTAGCTTCATGTGACGTTTCAGGTCGTGTAATCGTCGAAACCTCATATTACATGTTTGGCAGACATACGGTTTCTCGTGACTGTGAGTCAGAAGATGGCTTTTGAGATTATGATGCCGGGTGAATTCAGTCTCACAGTATGGGCATTTGTGTTTCTTCTGTGAGGGAGATCGTGGTGCAAGCTGCTGTCCTGGCATCGGAAGGCTCAATCCTCTTTGTGGCCCTCGCAAAGGGTCTTGTTGTTGAAGCATGTGTCCCGGATATGACATAGCTCCACGATTTGACTGTTCCTCGATAGGTGCTCGCATGGTCCTAGAGTCTCCGGGATTTCCAGCTCTGCTCTCGCCATCTGATAGTCCTCCTATTGCACCAGGACTTGCCACAAATGTTGGGCTCGCTGTAGCGGTTTGCGCCGAACTGCCCAAATTTGCGAGGCTCGTAACGCTTGCGGGGCTTGTATCTATTCGACTTGGATCTGTCCTATTACTCGCATGCACTTGGTTTGGGATGTTGAGTGCATTTGCTGCAATTGACATGCCCTCGCTCATGACCGACGTCGAAACCGGCGCATCCTGTGGCCTACTGATTCCTGCCCCACCACCAGCCATGAGCGACGACAAAGCCTTATGCCCAGGGTTCTCACTCATCGCAGTCGCACTTTGTCTCGCACTCTCCTCCTGCATTCGTCGCATGTCTTCAACGGCCGCGGCTCCCGTCATCGGCGAGGGTGTAAATCCACCTTTCAGGCGTGGCGATTTCGCAGAAGGAGAAGTGTTTATGTTCGAAAGTCCAGGGTACGAGATGGGTTTAGGTGGAGTATCAACTCCACGGCTACGCTTCAATGATTTAGCTCGTGTAAGTTCGGGATCAGCAGAAGTTGTCGGAAGAGTGGCAACAGCTTCAGAAAGGGCCGGAGGAAAGACAGGCGCAACGGCGGGAGATAACGTTGCTTGTTCAGATGCCATGAGGTCGAAACTGGTAGTTTCTTCTTGCTAGAAAATAATAGGTATTCAAGGGCTATGGCGTTGTGGATGTCGGGCGCGCTGTCAGAACATCATCAACATTTCACTCGATTGACTGTGGCTGAGCTGCGCGAGGCTGGTTTCTTCTGTGTACCTGCTGTCAGAACGTGTAAGACAGAGGTGGTTACACCATTGGAGCTTACAAAGACGCAAAGGATGGTTGCAATAGGCACGCTGGTGAATAAGATAAAGTGCACCACGATCAAAGCGTTGTTTTATTGCTGAATCTGCAGAGGGCTGATGTATTGGCAGCCGGGGACCAGGACGCAGCAGCGAGAATAGATAACAGGGCCTCGCCTCGGCGACGGGGTTATAGGGTGAGCTGAGAGAGCAGCCCGTCCTTCCTTCGTCTGCGATGGAATCTGATCGCGTGTATCGCACCGAGCTGGGTTGGATGTGAAGGAGGAATGGAAGCAATCGCGAGAAGGGGAGTTGATGGAGTGGAAAAGGTGAAGCTGGATTAACGGGGCTAAAATGACGGGGTGTGTGAATGTCAATCCGTCTGGAGTTTGCCTTTTTGCCTTGGGAGGCGCAGCCAGCTGGGGCGGCGAAGAAAGCGACAGAGCAGCGACGGTCGCGCTAGGCCTCGTTGGGAACTCGGTGCCACTTCGAATGGACCATCCCTCGATGCAGGAACAAGCGTCACCAAAAACACAGCAAGAAAATGGAGATATCCCAAGCCAGCAGCACGCCCAAGATTATCGCGGTTGATTGATACAGCACGGCAACGGTAGATATGTGCTATGCAGTCGGAGGCAACATGCACAGTACAGTGTCCCGATTTCAGAGCTCTTCCGGAGCGCAACGAGTCAACAGAACAAAGCAGAACAGACTTCATTCAGTACCGTACTGTACTCCCTCGCACCTGAAAAGATCTGACCCGCATCTGTCAATCAATACTCCATTTCATACCCGCCGTCTTAACAGCTGTTTGGCCGTCGATAGTACGTCACAGCAACCAAATCTCCTCAGCGTTGACCAGCCTTCCGCTCTGTTGCCATGATCAGCTCCTTGCCAATAGCTCACTTCTTCTATAGCAGCTTTTGGCGTTTCCCATCTCACCGTGCTCACCCATTAACCAAGGTAATTTTGTGGTGCGGGAAGAAACCACGGCTCTCATGATTTGCCTCTCCGATCCACCACACAAACAACACACAGAGATCGACGCCCTGCAGTCCAGTCCTGCAAGAGGTGTCGGGATGTTCATTAGCTGATGACATGAAAAGTGTTAACCAGCCAACTACTGCACCGTATCAGCTTTGTTGGTGCTCGCCGTTCTGGTATCAAGATCCTCCGCACGGTAGAGGCTTTCCCAACCGTCTCCCAACCATTCCTTGACGATCCAAACGGAGCCATCTCCAGCATCAGACTCGATCCGGACCCCCGGTCTTCTTCCACTCTCGAAATGGACGAGACAACGATACGAAAGGCAGGTGATGATCTGTGCTTTTGGAGCGCCACAATGAAAAAGAAATATACTGCACAAGCTCGAACACTTCTCTCAGCATGAATAATTATAGCGGCCGCAATTGCCAATTCTGTCACTCACTGTTACCGTGGTGTTCATAGCTGTCGGATGCAAAGGAAGGGCGAGTACAAATTGCAATTCTTTTCACCTCATTTGATTTTTAGATATTTGGGACGTGTCGCACATATCATATCTCTAGTGTTATACCTTCAAATCACGGTGGTCACCGAAGTTGCTTGAATCCTGTACTGAGAATCGTATATTACCCCCCCGACATTAAAGACGCCTCATAAGCAATATAGCGTACTACATAGTACCCCAGATTCAGCCACGGCTGAGATGCGCCGCCGTTAATGTGACCCACTTCACCTTGGCCCTCGCCTACACAACATATATGTTCGACATTTCGACACGAACAATGCTGTAGTAGTGTAATAGACTCGTTCAAATTCTAAGCGATGCCCCAATAAATACAGCTGATATAGATTGTCCTCGCATGGTCAGAAGGCGTAAACCTCTTGACGCTTTTGCCATAGCATTCTGCATGTCATCCTTGCCTCTTTGCCACCGTACCAATTGTCGAGTAGATCGACAGTTGAAGTAATATACCTCGAGCATTAGATCTACCGATTCCAGGAACCGGCTGCAACTCACAGGTTTCAAACTTTCCATCTCGGAACACATCCCAGACTCCCACGTTGTCTTACCAGTACAATAATGTTTCATAACCTCGATCCGACATCCAAGTGGCGAACACATGCAAATAGTGGACACGTGACAGTTATATGCTCCTTCACATTCTCGGTTTCATGGTAAGACGGGATATCGAACATAGAGATCTGGAGACGCAAGGAATATCAAGGCTACAGACCGATAGGCGAGCTGAGATCGTAAGCTATAGTACCCTAGTGTCGCAGAAGTTCTCGCTACTCTCAAGCACACGAAACGCTACGAGATTGGATGGCCATTTGATTAGCATGCGAGATAACGAGGCTAGATATATAGCTCAAATTTTTTTTTTGAGAAAAAAAATAAATTGTTACGTACGCTCACTGCGCGCAGAGCCGTATTATGTAGCAGACTAGATAGTGAAAGTTGCTTAACGGCAATTTATGCCAAACCTGATCCAATCTTGATGCCACTTCTTGATTTCACAAGTCTGCGACTAGGCTCATAAGTCTCGGCTTCTAGCTTGACCATCCTCTCAATTTCCACGTTCCTCTAACACAACATGAATTCAGGTGTTTACTGTCACCTCCAGCTTTAATGTATCACTTATCCACACGAGTCTTATAAGTTTTGATCACTCGGGGATGACTTCCATGCTCTGCAAAGAATACACATACACCTCAGCGCCCCTCATTCACCAGGCTCTCATAGTTCGAGAAGCTCTCTCCATCCAAAACCGAAATATTATGGTGCTAGAGATGTCCTCCAAAACCATTGCCTGTGGCAACCTGTGCATACAGTAGTCACTTTACCTCTACGGCAGTCTCCAAAGTGCTGTACTGCATGGATCGGCAGTTACTTTTCTGATATTCATTATATCAAAATCATGAGTTTCTCATTGCGTATGTGTCTGCGGCCAGGTTTCAATTGAGCTTGTTGGACGTTTAGTTAGGCTGCCGAGCAATGTCATGTCTACGCCATGCAGATCCCAGTCATCTGTTGCCAGGCCGGGCATATCCAAACCAGAATCTTGTTCTGCATTGAATGTAAAGGACGACAAGTCCTGTTCCCAGTATGTGGCTGTAGAGAGTTGGAGCGGGTCTGATGGACTGGGACTTGATGGTACTGCTTGCCAGATGGCGTTGACAGCCTGCGCATTGCTAAAATCATAGCTAGCTGGCTGGACCACAGACTGGACTGGTTCTTGAGGTTGCTTCTGTATCGCTTCGATGTTATCGGCATTGGAGGTTAGTTTCTCGATCTTGATAGCCCCAGAGTACGGAATATGAATATACAGTACGTCGGAATTATCGTTTGAGTCGCTACGAGCTTTCTTATCCGCCTCTAAGTAGGGCTGGATACGGTAGCAGATCCCCTTAGCCGAATCCTTCTCGATATACAAGAGAGGTTCGAGTATACTGGAGAAGATTTTCTGAGCGACAAGATCATTATGTTTTAGAGCCATTTCCTCCATATTTTCAAGAGTACGTTCGAGTAGGGCACGATCGCTCATTCGTTGATGATTAAGGGATTGGATGGTAGTGACACTTTTGCCAGTATGAGTTCTGTTCTGCTGACGAGCTTCAATATGCGCTAGACACAGTGTGATGCTTGCAATAAAGGCAACTATATCAATACCGCGACAATAAGCAGTAGCTGAAATGGGATGGTTCCGGAACGACACGAACTGAGTAATTATCTCGCGGCTAGCACTCGCAGCAGTCATCTTATTGTAGTCGTAATTTAGCTTGGTGGACGAGAGTTGCATCATGTATGGCAGGTGTAACTTTACTAATAGGTGACGGTGCGCAAATTGGATCATGAGCCTCACTGATCCTTCGAATGCCTTGATATCATCATTGGCTGCAAAGTCAGGGGTAAGCCACCACTGTGGTGACATTAAGGCTGCAGCATCCTGGAGTATTTTGTCAATCTTGTTTGTTACAGCAAGATCAAGTCGCTCGGCACTATTGCGTTCTAGGAGCAACCCGGCGGCGACAGCCTCCATCCGTTCCATACGTTCGATAGCCGTGCAACGCTCTAGCGCTTTTGGACTAGCAAATACATTTTCCTGCGTGCCTTGTGGAAGGCCCAGCATTAACGAAAGGTATCGATCTGAAAGGACCAGTCGAAACCACATGTCATTTGGGTTGATACGTTTCCGAGTCTCTACATCGAGAACCATGCTTGGCGAGTCGGTACCTGTATGTAGTCCCATCATCTGCGCCATGGCCATGGCCTTGCGACTGATTAGCCAAGCACCGTGAAGGTCACCGGAATTGTTCAAGTACATGCTCTCGATTATAAGACACTCGATACCTTCGAGTGAGCCGCTTATAATCTTGTCGTTGCTAGTCACAAGCCTAGTAGCAGTATTGACTATACGAGACATGATTGTGCGATAGTCTGAACTCATACCAGCAAGGCTTCCAATGGATGGCCGAGCCCCTTGTAAGTAAGTGCCCAGCAGTAAAAGCTTTCTTGCTATAAGGACCGGATGCGAGCCTTGTGCAGGTAGTTGCAATATGTGCCGGGGCGTAGCCATTTGCGTAGACACAAATACTCTGTAAGGGAGGAACACAACTCCGTGAAACAAAGTCGAAATATTAACCGGAGCTTTCAATATCATATCGAGATCCTGGTCGTTAGGCCATACCGCTAGAAGGGTACGACATAATTCATCATGATTGCTAGTCATTTGGCTTTCTAATAAGTCCGAATGAGCCGTGAGCGGAATAGGATGGGTGGGTACATTTTTGCCGGAAGCCCTATCCCCAGAACTCTGTTTTAATTTTATTATTAGATAGGTGACCATACGGCGAAACTATTGATCTTTGCTCTTACCGCATACTCTACAACATTGTCTGGTTCGATCTCATCCTGAGGTAACATATCCACCATGTTGGCACTGCTATCCTGGACTAACTTTTCGACGAGTATTTCCACCCTGCTAATTCTATCAACCTTGCTACTTGCAGTTGCGGCATCGTCTCGAAATTCTTGCTTGATGCACTTGGTTCGCCGACTCCTGCACCCATCACATACAGCTCCTGTAGGGGCGGCAAAGGTGCATCGAGTTTTCCGACGCTTGCACTCCCAGCAGCTTTGTGTTCCTTTGCGAACCTTCCGTCTCTTGGGCATAGCTGGCGCTTCTCCCCCCGCGGAGAGGTCACGATGCAGGTCTGTTTCCGACATTTTAAATTCCTAGGGCTCTTGCTTCATATCCTTCCGACCGGCTAGTGCAGTATTGATAAAACCTTGTGAAGAAGCTTGGCCCGTGGACTTTACAATATGATCGCAGAGCCACCGTACATATAATGGCATCTAGTGAAGCTTACTTTCTAAGTTTCCTCGATATGTCCGCCGCGGCGGAAGTCCTGAGATCCGTGCGGTATGTATCTTACTCTCGTTAGGTTACAACGCACGAAGCCCCACTAATATATAATCCTCGGCACTTAAGCGAGCTCAAAAGGGGGTGTTACGATGGTTGCATGTTGGCTAAGTAAACTGCGTGATTGGCCTTCATAGTTTGAACCGAACTATGTCACATAAATCCTTTCCTCTCAATCAGCTCAGTCTAATCTTCCGCGGTGGTAGAGCGAAAGACATATACTAGAAATGAGCCGCTTCCATGGGCTTCCCACCTTATATCGCGAGCGGAAAGCATAAGACAGCAGCAGGTCCTATAGTTTGCATAGACCAATCAATTCCAAATGACAATATTGAAATCCTGATTTAATCTTTAATCTTTTTAGAAACGTCGGTCCCTAGATACTACTCAGCAGACAGCACCTCAGTGTTTCGTGTTTTGACACAACCCATCATGGTTAGAGTCGCCATAGCTGGTGGTTCCGGTCGTACGTTGAGTTTTCCATCATCTGTTGCAACTACGTACCAAGGTTGATTTGTCTCGCAGAAGTAGCACAAGAGGTGGTCGAAGCTCTCCTAGCGTCTGGAAAACACGAGATAATTATCTTGAGCCGAAATGTGAGGCAGATTACAAGAGTACCTGGCCCCCTCAACTAATTTGGGGTCTTCTATTTACTATATTCGCAGAAGGGTCCCATCCCGCATACAATGCACTGGCAAACAGTAGACTACAGTGATAAAGCAGCCTTAACTGAAGCTATTCGTGGGGTTCATACACTCTTGTCCTTCGTCCAGATTATCTCCGATCCCTACCAGAAGTCGCAAAAAAACCTCATTGATGCTGCTGTTAGTGCCGGGGTGAAGCGCTTTGCACCAAGTGAGTATGGAAGGTACGACTGATATCATTCGCATCTTAAACATATTTTATGAGAGCAGTAGCTGACCAGAAGCAAAGCGCCGGGACTATCAATATGGCATGGTGGCAAGGGAAAGAGGTCATTAGAGAGTACTTGAAAGAAGTCAACGAGAAAGAAACCGTGAGATTCTGCACCTCTAACAACACCTTCTGATAATCTACTCTGCCTGAGCTGACGGTCCCATCAAGGTCCTAGAGTACACTTTATTTCAACCCGGGCTCTTCTTAAACTACCTAGCCTACCCATACAAAACATCCAACTATGTCGATCCGCTGCAAACCATCTTCGACTTCCAGAATAGGCGCGCCATTGTCATAGATGGCCACGAAGATGCAGTCATGACCCTGACTACGGTGGCGGACCTAGCCGCAATTATCGTCCGTGCAGTGGAACACGATGGGAGGTGGCCTACTACAGGGGGCATCAGCGGCAACAGGCTGACGTTCTCTCAGATCATTGAGATTGGGAGTAGAGTACGAGGTAAGCTTTTGCCCCGTCGCTGGTTGAGTGCAGCACATAATCGAATTTTGCTCACATCAAGATACAGGGCATCAATTCAGCGTCGAGAAGGTCGAGACCAACGACCTCCTGGTGGGAGACCTGCAGACTTCCTGGGGCCTAGAAGCTGTTCATCAGGCTGTTCCGGAAGAACAGGCATCGGCTATGTTGAAGGCGGTATCGATTGGGATTCTTCTAAGCAGCAAGAGCGGGGCATGGGACTCGTCAGATGAGATGAACCAGCTGTTCCCTGACTATGAATTTGCCCAGGCTGAGGACTTCCTCAGAGGTGTTTGGGGAGGAAAGGAATGAGAAGAGTTCCTCTTCACGGGCTGAATATATATCCTCTTCTTAATTTGAAGAAATGACGCTTGAAGCAGAGTTCAAGGAAATACATTCTCCGTTTGCAATAAAATATTAGTCAAGAAGGCAAAGACTGAGTTGGCACAAGTTGACGAAGTTGAGAAACACACAGTTCTTGGTCTAAAAGCTACCCTGAAAATATCTTGCAATCAAAGATCTATTACACTAGTAGACAACCGATTCGTTTGATGGGTTGATGAACCTAGATTAGAATGCCGAATGACTCATCTCGTAGCCAAAGTGGTTGAATCTAAGTTCTGACAAACTACCAGCCTATTTCAAATGTTATGAAGGTCACAATCCAGATACGTAGCTAGGTAGGCTTGTCAACATGCTGCACCATCAGACACTTACACGACGTTTCAGTCCTCGATGACAAATACTTGATTAGTTAAGGTTTAGATGTTGTGCTGGTAGACAAATCAATAGTTTAGATATTATATCTTCTATGTTGAACTTCTTTTGTAAAGTATAACGCCAGCGGTCTAGTATCGTCCCAAAACCCCTAGTCTAATACCAAGGCAAGCATATAGCGTCAGACACGACGAGCAACCAGTTCCTACTTCGGAACCTCCTTCGTGACCTCCCCAAGTCCCTTCTTCTCCTCCTCCGCAACGCTCTCTGGGTTCTTAGGATAATCACCCTCACGCATGGGGAAATTACCCTTCGGACTCTTTCCAAGTCCGCCACCGTTCTTCTCTGTCAGCTCCCATTCGATGAGCTTTCCGCCGATCTCTTCATCTCCCTCGCCGAATTCGAAGATGCGGAAGTCTGCGTTGTCTATCGTCTGTTAGAACCATAGCCTTTTGCATGCATACCCGCAATTGTTATGTACAGCGTCGATTTGGACCAAAGAGGCTTACCATATTGCCTGTAACTGACACCAACTCTCAGAAATCCAGAGTGCGATACTACTGCAATCACTTTTTCGGGTCTGGCTCTTAGCCACTTCCTCGCTGCAATGCCGCGCTCTGTCAAACCTCTCTTTTTGTTCCATTAGTCCCATACGTGCCGAACAGAAAGCAGACCACCACAACTCACCCTGGAGTACTCATATAACCCTGTCTTCGCCGGATAGGCTTTATCTACGCTGTCCCAATCGAATTGTGGCCACTCTTTCTTCATAGCCTCGATCTCTGTTCCCGTATCACACGGCTTAGCTGAGTTCTCTTGCCATTCTGGACGAAGGATAACGGGAACACCACGATCCATGAGCCATCCTAGTCCCTGAGTGGCAGTTTGCAAAGTGCGGCGCATAGGACTTATAACAATGAGATCAATTTTTTGGGCGAGTGGAAGCGATGTCTTGAGGTGCTCAGCGAGTTGAGAGCATTGGGGACCGAATCCGAGGTCTGTAAGAGGGGGATCATGAAGAGAGTAGTCTTGTGCAACGTCTGTGAGGATGTTAGTTACATCTGAGAATACAGGTTATAGTAGAAAGAACTAGAAACTCGATAGGACTGCAGAATAAATACTCGGCAAGAAACCGAAATATGTTCAAGGAGTGATGCAAACTTGTTACTACCAAATTTAAGCCAACTGAAGAACATGAACTCATCAGGTAGCTGCTAATTTTAAATTCGAGTATAGAAAAACTGTAGCGAGGGGTTGCAGAGAGACAACAAAGGATATAACTTGAACTATCCTAGTGCATTGGCACAGGGTCTCTATTAAGACCGCAAACTATGCTATTCGGAACTTTGCTAATCATAGTTCAAGTTACAAGAGAAAGTTGCCGTACGTACTATGTAATGCCTGAGCATGTCGGATCAAAATAACAGTTGGTGCCATACTGGATTTATGGAATCAATAAACCAGAGAACGAGGCTGTAGGTTAGGTTGACCGCTATTTGACCTCAGAACAGGGTTTTGAATGAATGAATGTTTAATGAAATAAAAAGTTATTAGATCAGTCTCTGGTTAGATTAATCAATAATTAAAACACCCATAAAGACTCTATCAGATTGTTGTAGAGTGAGATGGTGAATGATGTTGTGGTGACCACAACGCTTGGCTCAACAAATAGGAGCTGATGACGAGGGTCGGCAAGCAAAATAATACTTATCAGTAGCCGACCCGACGCCCTAACAGGGACTATCTGCTAAGACCCGTCAGCCTTGCCACAGAAGTTCAACACCATCATCTCATCTCATCCCATCTGATCTTACATTCAAAGAGATGCCATATCCCGCACAACCATGAGTTTCAAGTTCACAGCCGCTCACTCGAGCCGCATCAAAAAATCCACAGCCCCCTCCCTCCGCCGCAGTGCCTCCTCTCCATTCTCCTCCCTTCCACGAAAGAAGCCGTCCCTTTCGCGCTCCAAAACTCAAGATGCTAAAGAGAACACCGACGAGTTCGGTGAGCAACTCGATGATGTAGGACTTGTTCAAGTGCTAGCGACCGAATTGGTACTCAGAGATGTAGCACAGGCGGTATTATATGTCCAGGGCAAGATGTGGAGCTCGTTGCCTCGAGAGAGGACTGGGATGAGTGCGCAACGGATTGCCGAAGTATTGAATTTTCGGAAGGGGCTGCCACGTCTGGTTACGGTGGCACATGTACAGGCGTTGTTAAACTCAGCGACGGCAGTGGAGAGGGAGATTGTGGAGTTGGTGAGGGGAGGGATTATAAGGAAGATTGTGATAAGTGGACGAGGTGAGAGGGGAGAGATGCTAATTATGATGAAGGATTTGGAGGAGATGGTCAAATGTTGTGGGATAGATGAGGAGGCAAAGGAGAGGTTTTTGAAGGTTCTAAAAGAAAATCCTACGGCATTGGGGATACAAAGGGCATGGCTCAGTGGGAGTGATGCGAAGGCTTTGATGCACGCAGGGTTCTTAACAGCAGCAACACCAAGCGGGGGAGCTACAGAGATATTTTCTACGCCGGGAGAGGCGTCGAGAGGGACTGCGACGTCGCTCAATAGTATCTCAAGGGCAGCATCTGGTTCGCTCGGCGCCGTGGGCGGACAAGGAGCTGTACATGCAGCAGGTGGAAGTGGAGGAGGAGTTCGGAACTTGGGAGCTGCTGAACTCACACTGTCCATTCCTGGTGCTGGGTCATTTCTGAAGCTTGTCGCTGCTGCCAGATTACATTTGGTATCTTTGCTTTCCAAATCGAGGTACCGTGAGGCTCCACAGGCTCTCTTGAAGGAAAGATGGGAAGGTGGAGTTGAGGTTGGCGATGCAGGAACCACAGCACGAAGGAATAGAGGGGAGTTTGACGGAGTTCTACCGGGCCGCACGAGAAAATGGAAGACGTTCTATGGAATTGGATTCGACTGGATAATAGGAGAGTGTGTGGGAGCTGGACTGGTAGAGGTTTTTGAGACGGGGAGCGTAGGAAGGGGAATCAGGGTGTTGTGAAATAACCTTCGATGGTAGGGATAAGTCGAACAGAGCGGGGCAATATCTTATTAGAACAAGATTACTCGAGGGTTTGAGTAAATCACAACAGGAGGTTGGTCTGCTTGCTTGCTTGCGTCAAGCTGGGGATGACGTTAAAGGCAACCGGGCCCCTGTTTTCCTTCACCAGGACCAGGCTTCGGTTTGACAGCAAGCCCGAGGATAAGGCGAACTTGTATAGTCCTAACGGGGAACTGGCGGCTCTTGAGTAGCACAGCATCTAGATGCAGCAGAAACGTGGCCTCGAGAGTAGGGGTCCAATATATCGATGGGCAATAACGAGACTTGATTGTTCATCGGTTACCTGGGCTGATGATAGTGGTAGTTGAAATAGTACTATGAAGCATGTAATAACGTTCAAGAACTTAATACCAAGCACTATAACAGGCACTGCACAGATGCTCCATCCGTCGAGTGCTGTTATCGGGGTGTATGTAACCTTCCCCATCCTTTCCCTCACAAACTTGCACACGCCACGATCTCGGCTCCTCAGTTCCTCTCACGCCTGACAGCGGTGGTAATTTCCCCTAACCCCTATTCCTCGCCTTGGCCTCTGGCGCAAAGCGGGTACGAAGAGAGGACATCAACAACTGCCCCAATTGAGGAGCCTGATTGGTAGCGAGGGTGACGAAAAGGCTGCATTGGGATAAGGGGGGGGGAGGAATGTTGTGTACACAAGCAACAACGTTTTATGACATTCTATAGGCAGGGAGGGGCCCTGACAGGCCGCCCTGGATGTCGTTCGGGGAATACAGGAGTGCGCGGGAAGAAATTGAAATTGGATGATTTTTTTCTCTTCTTGCATTTGGGCTGCATGGTTGGTTCGGCTGCTGATTAGGGAAAAAATGATGTAGTTCATTCGGTGCGGCGGTGGTGGATGATGGGATGGTTTGGGTTGATGTTGATGTTGAATGTGCTCTGTTGATATGCGCGTGATACTGATGATGCACCAATTGATTGTCAGGGCGGGCATGTTCTGATCGTGATGGTGGCTTCCTCGTATCTTCTTGTACACCTAATCAAATTGTATCCCATCCGAAGCACGAAGGGTGGTAGGCGTGGATGAAAGGGCTCTCTTTTTTTTTCCATGGCAGAGGAATATATTACTCCTAGTCGTAGCCATCCCAGCTCGGACGGTAGGCTCTCCTTCTGGTCAGGTTGGCACTGCGGATCGTTACCGAAAAAGCGAGGATCAGGGGCGGGCAGCCTTAATTTCCGATACTTACTGTATCATCACTGACTGTTGTTAGTGTTGGTGGTTTTCAATAGTTCTCGAGGGTGGAGGGGGGAGGGTGGAAGGAGGAGGAAGAGGCACGACGGCTTCGGTACTGTATGTAGGAGCCAGGTTGGTGGTCGATATCCGGGCAGATAAGAGCAGACAGAACAGAGCATGCAAGGTGAGGTACGGTAGGGTATGGTATATGGTATGGTATGGCATGGTATGGTATGGGTAGTCGTACGTCAAGTAAGTAAGTGAGTGAGTAGGTGAGTGAGTGAGTGAGTGAGTGAGTGAGTGAGTGAGTGAGTGAGAGTAAGGTATGAAGGGTGACCGGAATGAGGTTCCATGACTGACTGTCTATCCTTTTGCTGCATCGTTTATTCGTTTATTTCTTCGATTCATTCAATAATCTTCAGCATTTATTAAATTCCCGTACGGTAGAGGAGCCGGACCCTGCGGAGTGGGAGGATTGGAAGCCATCTGCAGCTGCAACCCAGCCCAACCCAGCAAGGCACCGGCAGCACAGGAACAGGCACAGGCACATGTGCAGACACCTCAGCACTCTATCTATACTGTAGTACTGTACCGTATGTATGTACTACACCCTGCTCCAAGTAAACTCCTAGACTGTAATGTGCTGTGCTATATGAGTTGCGATATAAGCTACGGGACAAGCTACTACTGTACTGTACTGAACTGGACCATCCATCCCATACCATACCATACCATACGTACTAACTACTGCGTATAGTGGAGATCACAGTCTTCAGAACGAACAGACTTTACCGGATGTGGATCCACCTCAGCGTAAAAAACCTTGGGGAATGCAATACTC
>Ga0247810_10000371_pt1 | contig 55838 bp, 41 predicted proteins | sample UWRJL119311C1_FD_179918 | JGI IMG/M metagenome (GOLD analysis project Ga0247810, IMG submission 179918) | Plant litter microbial communities from Arlington Agricultural Research Station in Wisconsin, United States - UWRJ-L119-311C-1 | ecosystem: Environmental > Terrestrial > Plant litter >...
CGATATCCCGCACAAAAAACCTGTCGCAGGTTTTAAAAATGCTGGAACGGACAGGACTTATTCACTTTAAAATTGAAGGAAGGAGGATTACGGTATTACCATAGGGTTCAGCCGCCCCGTAATCCAGCGAAAAAGCCACTCCGCTTGCAGGCAGAATGGCTAATCAGATGGATAACCTTAAATAATTCAACTAAACTATTGTAAGCGCATTAAGCTGTGACACGTAGAAATGAATCAGCAAATGCTTTAAAATCCACTATTTACAAATGTACAAATTTTACAAAGACATTATGATATCGACGCGAAGCTGTGTAACCAGCACTTTGCGCCTGTCAGGATCTGTTAACATCCTGATGGATAAACTTTTATTCAGGAGGGCTTTACCTGCCGGATTGCTCTGTATGCTGCTGCTACTGGTCAGTACGGCAGCCAGTGCGCAAACAGTTACCCTGTCGGAAAAAAATGCCCGCCTGGTTACCGTACTGGAAAAGATGCGTAAACAGACCGGCTATGATTTTATGTACAGTACGTCGACTATCAAGGGAGCCGGTCCGGTAACGATAACCGTTAAAAATGCGCCGCTGGATCGGGTGCTGACTACCATTTTTGAAAACCAGCCATTACAGTTTTCCATAGAGGACAGGTCGGTCGTTATCTCCAAAAAATCTGCAAACAGCGTTACAGAAGTGATTACGCACCCTTTATTACATGGTGTTGTTTACGATGAACATCATTCTCCCCTGCCGGGCGCATCCGTTAGGATTGATGGTTATGCGCAGATTGCAGTGACTAACGATCAGGGTATTTATTTCATCAAAGATCCGCCGGCCAGGGGCAGGTTAATGGTTTCCTATATCGGGTATCAGACCGATACGGTTTCGATTACTAACCGGAACGAAATCAATATCAGCTTAACGCTGGCCAGCATGAATATGCAGGAGGTAGTGATTGTGAATACCGGCTACCAGAAATTAAATAAAGAACGCGCTACCGGTTCCTTTGGTAAGCCGGATATGAAAATTTTTGCGGAACGTGCCGGTACCACTGATATTGTGAGCCGTATGGAGGGGTTGGTTGCCGGTATGACCGTACAGCCGGGTTTTAAAGGAGTTTTGCCCAACCGTTATGGTACCGGTACTAACCAGCAGAGTATTATCCGCGGTAACAGCACCGCCAGATTGCCTACCGCTCCTATTTATGTAGTAAACGGCGTACAGATAGAAAACCTGAGCATGGTGAATACGGACGACATCGCCGACATTTCTGTGCTGAAAGATGCTTCTGCCGCGGCCATCTGGGGTGCACGTGCAGCGAATGGTGTAATTGTGATCACCACAAAAAGCGGTCGCGCCGGCGATAAAGTAAAATTCAGCTATTCCGGCTATATAACTATCCAGGGCAAGCCGGATTTCAGTAGCAGCCGTTACATGAACAGCAGCGAATATATCCAGGCCGCAAGGGAAACATTTGACCCGGCAGTTTATCCCTGGAATTCATTATCAAATTCGGTAATCGCGCCGCACGACCTGATTTTGTATAACCAAAGCAGGGGCCTGATCACGGCATCGGCAGCAAACAGCAGTTTGGACAGCCTTTCAGGAATCAATAACCAGCAGCAGATCAAAGACCTCTGGTACCGCAATGCCTTTACCACGAATCAAACTATATCCGCTTCCGGGGGCAGCAGTGTGTACAATTTTTACACCTCCTTATCTTACCTGAAAAACTACAGTAACCAGCTGGGCGCGACGGACAATACCTACCGTATTTCCCTGAACCAAACCATCAATCCTACAAAGGCGATCAGGATATCGCTGAATACACTGATCAGTAATAATGTGGGGGGAACAAAAAAGACAATCTCTCCGGGCCCGGAATTTATCCCTTACCAGTTATTCCAGGATGCATCGGGGAACAATCAAAACTTAAATTACATACAAGGTCTATCACCTGCAACCCGCGCAGATTACCAGGCCAGAAGCCGGATAAACCTCGATTACAGTCCGCTGGACGAATTGAATTTAGGATACACTAAAAACAATATGCTCAGCATCAATACCACTGCGGATGTAAATATAAAAATCTTTAAAGGCCTGAGCTTTAACGGTACCTATGGTTACCAGAAGATGCCGGGAAAATCTTCAGGATATGACGATTCCGGCCTGTATGCGATGCGGAAGGAACTGCTCAATTATACCGTAGCACGCAGCACCGCCATTGCGCCGGTTTACTATTTACCGAGTACAGGCGGCAGGTTCGTAACAGGAAACTCTGACAATTATAACTGGACTGTACGTAACCAGCTGGCTTATACTACGCAGTTACGCGAAGGCAAAGACGTATTGAATGTGCAGGCCGGACAGGAAATCCAGGAACAATACAACAGTATAGAAAGCACTATTTTACGCGGGTATGATCAGAATCTCAGAACCTATAGTTTACTGGACTACAACACCTTATCACAAGGGGTTTTCGGTGCTATTGGTTCTTTCAGGAGCGTTTTTAACGAGCAGCCTTATAATATCATATACGAGCGCAGCCGGTTCCGTTCTTATTTCGGTTTATTAAGCTATAGCATTGATAATAAATATATTATCGACGGAAGCATCAGACGGGATTACAGTAACCTTTTTGCATCGGGCAGCTCTTCCCAAAAAAAACCTGCTTATAGTTTTGGTGGTAAATGGCTGATTTCCAAAGAAGATTTTATGAAATCGCAGAACTGGATAGATCAACTCGGCTTGAGGGTTACTTATGGAATAACTGGTAATTCGCCGGCACAGGCAGCGTTTTCACAGGATATTCTGCAGACAGAGATCAACAGCAGCTATGGCAACTCATTGTTTATAGTTTCACCTAAAAACGATAAACTAAGCTGGGAAAGTACGCATACATTTAACACCGGTATCGATTTTGGCGTGCTGAAAGGCAGGTTAAACGGTAGTATTGATTTTTACCTGAAGAATACGACCGACCTGCTGGGCACGGTTCCTGCCAATCCGCTGACGGGCTCTGGCAGTGTTTTCGGAAATATCGGTAATATCACGAACAGAGGATTGGAAATGAGCCTGCACTCGGTTAATATTGAAACCCCTGCATTCGGATGGTCTACCAATTTTGTGTTCAGTTATAACAAAAACCGCCTTGTCTCCTACTCGGCAATAGATCCTACACAGAATACTGTAGGGAACCGCATGAATGCGCGGAACGTGGTAGGTTACAGCAGTCCGACTTTATTTGCTTACCGTTATGCCGGGTTAGATCAGTTGGGCGATCCGCAGATCAGGCTCGCTGATGGTACGGTGACGAAGGAATATGATGCGGCAAAGGCAGACGACCTGGTATATATGGGAACAACACAGCCTAAGTTTAACGGGGGTTTGAGCAATACTTTCCGATACAAAAGTTTATCGCTCACAGCCAATATGATTTATAACTTGGGTGCGGTAATGCGCCGTGACGTCAACGGATTTTACACCGGCCGCATGTCTGCCAACGCAGGCGCATTTGGTGGTAATTTAAACGAGGACTTTCTCCTGCGCTGGAGAAAGCCGGGTGATGAAGCGATTACTGATATTCCTTCTTACGTGGCCAATCAGGGAATTTCTGGCAGCCGCCGTAATACGGAGTATTATACTTACGCTGATATCAATGTAGTGAGTGCTTCTTACATCAAACTGCGGGACATCACGCTTTCGTATGAACTTTCTTCCGGTCTGTTAAAGACCCTGCATATTGATGCAGCACGGGTATACGCACAAACAGGAAATTTCATGATCTGGAAAGCCAACAAATATGATATAGACCCCGAATATCAGGGATATGTTAATGGTACGCGGACGATACCTGCATTTTCACACCCCTTCACCCTTGGCGTAAACGTTACTTTTTAACTTTCATTATTATGAATAAGCATACTTTAATCACTATAATTATCCTTTTGGGCCTGTGCACATCGGCCTGTAAAAAGGACTTTCTGAACCTTACCCCACAAGGTACGCAGGTAGCTGCGACTACAGAAGATTACCGACAGCTAATGAACAATAAACGTTTATTTGTGTATGACTTTGCCGGCGGATGGCAGGGACAGGTTTTGATGGGCGACGACGTAGCGGCCGAAGAAAGCCGTTTTAGTTCGGCCAGATCAGTTTCCCAAAAAGCTTTTCAATGGGCTGATGATATCTTTCAATCGGACGACAGGGACTGGACGCAGGAGCTCTATCTCACTAACCTGTACACGTTAAACAAAGTAATTGCAGAAATCGGGCAATCTACCGGCGGCACAGAGGAGCAAAAAAAAGTAGTGCTGGGCGAGGCGTATGCTTCGAGGGCATGGCTATACTTTCAGTTTATCAACTTTTTCGGCAAATCCTATGTAAAAGCTACCGCTGGTACAGACCCGGGCTTCCCGATTATTACCAGTTCTGATGTCACGGTTAAAACGTTTAGCCGTGCATCGGTTCAGGAAGTATATGATTTTATTGAAACAGATTTTAAAAATGCGATAGCTGCATTGCCGGTTACCAGTGAAAGTGCTGTCCACTTTAACAGGGCGGCCGCTAAAGGTTTATTAGCGAAGGTTTATCTTTTCAGCGGACGGAATACCGAAGCATTACAGCTCTTTAATGAGGCCTTTGCCGATAATGCTGCTTCGGGCAGCCCTGCCAGGCTTTATGATTACAATGCAGAGTTTGCTGCGGGCGGTAAGTTTGACCCTGTTTCGAGTAGCGGCCCTGCCAATTCTCCGGGTATCAATTACCTTGACGTTACGGAATCGGTGATCGCAAAATCATTTTATAATACTTCTTATGCCGGCAATGGTTACGGCAACGACTTTATTGTACTCTCTTCCAAAACCACTGCGCTATATGACAGTGCCGATTTAAGATTGAACTTTTATGCCGCACAGTTCCCTTACCAGGAGCCTAACCCATCGGGCAGGTTAGCTAAAATCGGTGTTCAGTACAGCAAGTTTGGTCTGCAGATTTCAGAGCTTTATCTTTTACGTGCAGAATGTAAAGCACGCTTAAACGACCTGGGCGGGGCATTGGCAGATTTACTGGTCCTGCGTAATGCAAGAATGCCTGCCAGCGCGGCCATGGTTCCTGCATCAGCTGCGGCTACACAAACTGCCTTGCTGGCTTTCATTTTTGATGAGCGCGAACGTGAGTTTGCCGCAGAAGGTTACCGCTGGTTTGATATGCGCCGTGAGGCAGCAGACCCGCTGTTTGCAGCTAAAACCTATACCCATTCGGTTTATGGCGATGATGGAAACGTAACTACCTATACTTTAAGAAAGGAACGTTTAACGATGCGCCTGCCTTATTTTATTACGGCTTCTAATCCAAATATGCCAAACAACCCATAATCCTCCAGCCACCCTGCGTTTGTTTTAACACGGGCAGGGTGGTTCATTAACAACTACACCAATATTTTATCCAAAATGAAAAGAAGAATTATACTTTGCCTGGCATTTACTGCCATGGCTACGCTTGTGAAAGCACAGCATCCATTTACTATCGAAGGCCAGCTTGCTGCCGACAAACAGGGATTCGTGATCCTGGATTACTATAAACAGCAAAAATATATACGTGATTCTGCCACGGTGACCAATGGAAAATTTAAATTCAGCGGCACCTACTTCGACCCGATTTATGCGACTTTAGATCTAAACCATACACAGGGTTATGTAGCGCCGGAAAAAGTTGTACCAGCAGATATGGTTAAGTTTTTCATAGACGGTAACCTGACTGTAACGAGCAAAAGCGGCTTCACATCGGCGGTAGTAAAAGGGGGCAAAACGCAGGCAGATTATTTTAAGCGTGATGCATTGTTTAAACCACTCAATGCCCAGCTGTCTACCCTTAGCGAACAAATGCGCCCATTGTATAAGGATAAAAATACGGAGGCGATGAAACCAATACAGGGAAAAATTGCCGAACTGGTAAAACAATCACAGCAAATTGACAGCGCATTTATCCGCCAGAACCCGGATAGTTATGTTTCTTTTGATATCTGGAGAAGTAAGCATACCAGGGGATATGCAAAACCAGAATGGCGTGCCGAGTTTGAAAGGTTCAGCAAACGCATCCGGCAGACAGAAGAAGGTAAACTTATGGGCGAAAAAATAGCCAGGTCTGAAAAACTGGTAAGCGGACAAACAGCGCCAATGTTTACGCTGGAAGATTTATCCGGTAAAAAGGTTTCGCTGAGCGATTTTAAAGGAAAAAATGTGCTGCTGGTATTCTGGAACAGGTATTTTGTCCCTTTTGAAACTTTTGCACTGTATATGCGGCGGACGGAAAAACGGTTAAAAGACAAAAATACTGTTATCGTAGGTATCAGCTACGATGATGATGCCACATGGCGTACCTCTGCGGCAGAAAATTTTCCTGAATGGGTAAATCTTACAGCGGGTCCTGATCATGTTTCTGCAACTGAAATGGGCGCTACCGGTGTTGCCTACGGGGTATATTCCGGTTCGCATTTACCAGCGGCATACCTGATTGGCCCGGATGGCAAGTTCCTGAGCGACCGTATTAACCTGAATGACAATGAACTGGGTACAAAACTCGAAAAACTAATAAAATAATGAGAAAGAATATAGCTTTAATTATCCTGTTGCAACTAGCTGCAGCAGGATTATACGCACAAACAACAAAGATTCCTGACTTCCCTGATACAGGCGAAGAAATCAGCAGTTATCCTGCGGTAGAATGGTTAAAGGGCACCCCTGTAACCGGATTGGATCCAGACAAGACCTATATCGTTGAGCTATGGGCAACCTGGTGTGTACCTTGTATAGCTGCCATGCCGCATATCAGCGAAATGAATCAAAAATTCAAAGACAAAGGAATTGTATTTATTGCTCAGGATGTAATGGAATATGACAGGGAAAAAGTAGTGAACTTTGTGAAAGCCAAAACCGAACTGGCAAATTTGAATGTTGCTTTTGCCGGACCGCAAAACAATGAATTTGAGCAGCGATGGGTTAAAGCAGCAGGCATCAGCGGTATTCCGCAGACGTTCATTATCCAGGGCAATAAGCTGCTATGGCAGACTACGCCTTATATGCTGAATGATAAAGTGTTGCAGCTTTTAGCAGACCACAAATTTACGATTAGTGCAGCTAAAGCGCTTAATGGGATCAAGGAGTAATAAATTTGTTTAAACAGCTTGCTGATGTTATATCATTATTTTACGATCCTTTATAATTTTTCAATGGAGTTTTAAGATCGTAAATCAGCGTTATGACGTCAGCCTCAAAACATAAAATAGTAAACAAATTACTGATTAACAGATTATTAAGCAACGGCACATTTATAGATTATCTATTACCAGATAATTTAAAACATGAAAACAAACTCAACAATGAAAATGATAGCCACTGCAGCAGCGGCCATTTTTCTATCAGCAGCCAGTCCGTTAAAAAGTAATGCACAAACTACAGGCATTAAAAACATTGTAATTGTACATGGTGCATTTGCAGATGCCTCAGGCTGGGAAGCAGTTTATAAAATTCTGGCGAAAGATGGCTACAAGGTAACTTTGGTACAAAACCCAACGAGTTCGCTGGCAGAAGATGTTGCCGCAACAAACTTTGCCCTTGAACGCCAGGATGGTCCGGTAGTTTTAGTTGGCCACTCCTGGGGAGGTACAGTGATTACACAGGCTGGAAACGCTGATAATGTTAAAAGCCTGGTTTATGTGGCTGCGTTTATACCTGACGAAGGTGAATCTACACTAGACCTTGTGCAGCAAGTTAAAGAACAGCCAAAAGGGATACTTGCACCGGATGATAAAGGTAATGTGTACCTGGGTAAAGCAACCTTCCAGGAAACTTTTGCCAATGGCCAGACTAAAGAAAAATCAGACTTTATGTATGCTTCACAAATCCCGCTTACGGTTAAATCTTTCACAGATAAAATAACTAAGGCAGCCTGGAAAAACAAACCTGTGTATGCTGTAAAACCATCTGATGATGAAACAATCAATATGGGCCTTGAGGATACAATGTATAAACGTGCTAAAGCAAAAATAACCAACGTAACAGGCGGACATACATTATTTATGACCCAGCCAAAAGCGGTTGCAGCAGTTATCGAAGCCGCAGCAAACGGTAAATAAAAATGACTTGCATTTTTGAAATGCATTCTTTCTGATTTGATAAACAGACTCTTCCCCGGGTAAGCGCAACTGCTTTACCCGACGGAAGGGTTTGTTGTTTTGGGATATAAAAATATCATGACAACTGCATTTGCTGTGAAATTGCATCTATATTAGATAGAATGAAAAGCCTCCTGAAAAAATACATGTCGTTATTGGCTATAACGCTTGTAGCCCCCCTGCTTTCGATGACGCCCCAAAAGGATGTAACATGGGTAGCGATTGGTGATTCTATTACTTATCTGAACGATCATTTGAATGAAACGGGCAACCGGGTAAGTAAGGGTTATCTGACCCGGGTAACAGAGAAACTGCCTGGTTTACATTATATCAACCAGGGTCATAATGGCTGGACTACCGTAGGTATTGCAAGAGAAATTGAGAAACTCGGGTTGGTAAAAGCTGATTTGTATTCTGTATTTCTCGGTACAAACGACTGGTGGTCGGCACTCCCTGCCGGCACAATAAATGATTATCAGCAGGACACCGGAATTGAAACTACGGCCGGTGCCTATCGTAAAATTGTAAATAAACTCCGCAGCCTTAATCCCGCCGCAAAGATTGTATTGATCACACCGATGCAAAGAGGTGATTTTGTGTATATCGGGAATCCAAAGAATAACGCATACGGATCATATAAAGACAAAAGCGGTCAGTCTCTGGAAGATTTTGTGACTTTGATAAATGCTATTGGAAAGCTGGAGAAACTAGCTGTGGTAGACCTCTACCATAACACAGCCCTTAGAGTTGAGCAGGCAGTAAAATTTAAACGACTGAAAGATCCTTCAACTGGCGCATATCGAAATTTTGGCTACCCGGAATGGACTACTGTTCCTTTTAATCCGTCGGCCGATGCATACCCTTATCCGTTATCTTCGATAAATATGACTTATGACGGCTTACATCCTTCAGACAAGGGAAATGCTGTAATTGCCAAAAGCATTGTGAAGACGCTCAGGGGACTATCTTATTAATGATAAAACTGATGGCTATTATACTTGATAACTAAACTGAATTTCATTTTCTTTCTTTTCCGGAAGTGATGTCTTTATCCAGATACTTATTTTCGGAACGCTTATGTTAAAATCAATATCATTACTTACCGATGATCTGTCTCCTGTGCACTATACCCCAGTCTCTTAACGCTGCCAGTACCTGATCGAGGCTCTGTGCATGGGTGGTTAAAGCGTACTCAACAGTAGGTGGAAAAGTATCATAAACTTTCCGTTGAACCAGTTGATTTATCTCCAATGCTTTCAGTTCTTTTGACAGCATTTTATCGCTGATCCCCGGTACCTCTTTCGAAATTTGCTTAAACCGCTTGGTACCACCAGAAAGTGACTCCAGGATCTGTAATTTCCAGCTTCCATTTAAGGCTTCCATCGCATCTCTGATCGCTCTGATGTTATCTGCTGTGCAGCTTTTCTGTATACCAGTTTCCATATTATATAGTTTTAAGCCTGATGAACATTACAAAGATACAGCTTATTACTAACCCATGGGATAGTGCTAACCATGAGGATAGTAACCTGATCGGGATAGTAAATGCGAGTAAGTTTGCGTTGTTAATTAAACAAAGATAAATGACAAAGATTCTGAATATTGTGACCAGCATAAAGGGCGATGCGTCTTTTAGCAACAAATTAGCTAACGCAGTACTGGAGAAAATAGCTACTGATTATCCCGGTACTGAGATACATACACATGATTTAAACACTTCGCCCATCCCCCATTTGGAGGAGCTCCATTTTTCTGCTTTTTCTACACCAGAAGATCTGCAGACGGCCGAACAAAAAGAGGCACTAAAGTACTCCGAAAACGGGATCAGGGAACTGATGGAAGCTGATGTTATTGTGATTGGCGTACCGGTATATAATTTTAGTATCCCCTCTACATTAAAGGCATGGATAGATCATATCGTAAGAGCGGGTGTTACATTTACTTTTATTGATGGCATGCCGCAGGGATTGGTAAAGGGTAAAAAAGTATACCTGTCGATTGCATCCGGAGCTATATTTTCTGAAGGCCCCATGAAGGATTATGATTTTGTAGAACCTTATTTGCGTACTATTTTAGGTTTTATAGGAATGACAGATATAACTGTGTTCAGAGCAGAGGGGACAATGATGCCGGAGTTTAAGGATAATGCACTGCCGAAAGCGTTTGAAGCATTGAGTGCGTAGTGTTTTAATCCAGTTATTTAATATCACTTATCCAGTGGTATTGTTAAAGGTCAGTTCAGGATTGTAGCATAGCCAGCCTATTTACATCCGGCACTGACCTTTCCATTTTCCCTACTCTGAGAAACGGGTAATAGAAATGATTATCGAGATTATATAATCATAAATAAGTGCAGATAAACATTAACTTTAATTTAACTATCAATTGTACCACCTATTTATTTTATCAGTAAACTATGTCAGGTCATTTTCTAAAAGCCTTTGTATTCCTTGTGTTTTTGTTTACCTGCTTAGAAAAAGCTGGGGCAGCGGTTTTTGATATGGTGACCAATCAGCAAAAAGTAACCATTATTTATGGTACACATGCGCCTAAACTAGATTCGATCAGTGCGCATTTACTGGCAGCAGACATTAAGCGGGTAACTGGCTATTTGCCTGTTGTTCTCAATGATATCAGCAAAGGAAAAGGAAACGTGATTGTTATCGGAAATATACAGTCTGCCCTAATCAGTGGATTCACCACTCAGCAAACTATACGAATTTTACAGGAAAAATGGGAATGTTACCACATTGACATCCTGGAAAATCCCCGTAAAAATATCAGAAAGGCTTTGGTAATTGCAGGCAGCGACACGAGGGGAACTGCTTATGGTGTATTTGATATTTCTGCTCGGATCGGCGTAAATACATGGTACTGGTGGGCGGATGTAGTTCCGGACAAAAGAAAAAGTTTATCAATAACTATCAAGCCCTTTACCTCGGTAACCCCATCTGTAAAGTACAGGGGAATATTTATCAATGATGAAGACTGGGGCTTACAGCCCTGGGCGGCAAAAACTTATGAGCCGGGAACAAAAGATATCGGTCCGAAAACCTACGCTCAGGTGTTTGAGTTACTGCTGCGTTTAAAAGCAAACTTAATATGGCCTGCTATGCACCCAAGTACCAAAGCATTTTTCTTTTATCCCGGCAATAAAGAGGTAGCCAGAGATTATGAGATTGTAATCGGCTCTTCACATGCAGAACCAATGTTGAGGAATAATGTAAGTGAATGGGATAAAACGACAATGGGTGATTTCAATTATGTGAGTAACAGTAAAAACGTGGATGCGTACTGGGAAAGCCGGGTAAAGGAGAGCCGTAATAACGAAACGATCTTTACACTGGGCATGCGGGGAGTACATGATAGCGGTATTGAGGGGGTGAAAACCATCAAAGAGACCGTTCCGCTTTTGGAGCGTATTATTGATAACCAGAGGAAAATGCTGAAAGATCACATCAATACAGACATCACTAAAGTCCCGCAAGCTTTTACTGCTTATAAAGAGGTTTTAGAGATCTATGATCAGGATTTAAAGCTGCCGGACGATGCTACCATTATCTGGCCGGATGATAACTATGGTTATATACAGCGATTAAATAATAACACAGAAGATCAGCGTTCAGGAGGATCGGGTGTGTACTACCATGTATCCTATTGGGGCCGGCCGCATGATTATCTGTGGCTGAATACGACCAACCCGGGATTAATCCGGGAGGAAATGACTAGAGCTTATGAGATGAATGCCAAAAATATATGGGTATTGAATGTAGGTGATATCAAACCTGCGGAATATAATATCCAGCTGTTTATGGACATGGCATATGACATTAAACCCTTTAAAAATACTGCTTACGCACAGACACATTTAAGAGATTGGCTGGGGAACATATTTGGAAGTCAGCATGCGAACAAGCTGAGTGAGGTAATGTGGTCTTACTATCAGCTTGCGTTTGAACGGAAGCCGGAATTTATGGGATGGAGCCAGACGGAGCCTACTACTGGTGTGAATTTCACAGCTTATAATCATCAGTATTATGGAGATCAGGCACAGAAACGTATAGATGCTTATAATGCGCTGGAAAAACAAACGCGGGCTTTAAGTACCAGCTTAAATAAAATTCGCCAAACCAGTTTTTATCAGCTGGTTTATTATCCGGTAATCAGTTCTTCTTTAATGAATAAAAAGTTTTTATATCGTGATAAGGCTTTTTTATATGCAAAGCAAGGGAGACTGATCGCAAAGTATTATGCTGCACAGGCGGATGATGCTTATGAACAGATCAATAAAGAAACTAAATATTATAACGAAGAATTGCTGAATGGGAAATGGGCACACATGATGTCTATGCAACCCCGGGACCTCCCTGTTTTCAAAAAACCTGACCTCAATATTCAGGTGGCAGATCAGGAATCATCATGGAAAGTTATAACGGAAGGTTTTACTGATAACAACTCGGCTGCTCCGGATAGCGAATTAACACTTTCATTTGATAACCAGAGCAGTCAGCAGCAATTTATTGATATCTTTTTACAGCGGGACACTTCACTCACTTACCATGTTAAGTCATCAGATCCATGGATCAAAGTATCAGGAACGGGTGGTAAACTCGACGCGGCAGATGATAAAAGTCAACAACGGTTATGGGTAAATATTGATTGGACTAAAGCACCTGCGAATGCCGCAGTTTCAGGCGGGATTTCCATTACATCAGGTACGCGGACTTTCACAGTAAAAATCAAGGTTAACGATATTTCATTTTATCCCGGTATTGCCTATAAAGGTTTTATTGAGCAAAAAGGTTATATTTCAATCTATGCTAAAAATTATACTTCTAATATACCCGGCAACGAAAAGCATTGGGGAGAAATTGCCGGTTTAGGACTAACAGGGAAGTCAATGGAGTCGCTGCCTGTAAAATCTTCTCCTGTACTTAAAAGCATATATACGGACGATGAGATTAAAACACAGGCTTACTTAACTTATGATTTTTACTCTTCCGGCAGTTCGGCTGCGGAGGTTAAAATTTATACTATTCCTACCTCTCCGCTAAACAAAAATTCTGAAATGCGCTATGCAGCCAGCGTAGATGATGGACCTGCGACTGTGCTGAACTTCCGTACGATAGGCCGCAGTGAAGAGTGGAAGCAGAATGTATTGAGTAATGCTGCTTTACGATCTATCAAAGTGCCAGAGCTAAAAGCAGGTAAACACCAGCTCAAAATCTATTTGATTGATCCGGGAGTAATATTGGACAGGATAGTGTTTGACCTCGGTGGATTAAAACCGTTTTATGGGCTTATACCGGAAACAAAAACAAACTGATTACAGTGAATTATAGATGTTTGGTACAAACCACATTTGTCAAATTCAGATTGCCAGTACTACCCGATTTTGAGATTTACAGCTGAAAAGTACAAAATTATCAGTTTTAATCGTCCCCAAAGGCTGCTTTAATAGGACTTATAGCCAAAAAGTAACCTATTTCTTAAGTGTAAGTAATTTAAACAATCAGTATCTGCGTTAACATTAAATGTCACAACAATTAATCTTTGAATTTTGAGCAAATTTCCATAATATTGCGCAATTACACAATTTAGACTAATTAAAGATAATGTTAAGAATCAGAAATGTATGTATTGGAGTCCTCGCCGCAATCGGGATTTTAATCGGAATGTCGAGCGAAACGGCCAAGGCCCAGATTGCAAATGAATATGCTGTGGAAGGCTACGTGGTTGATGAAACAGGTAAACCTGTCCCGAATGTTTCCGTTACTTCGGGTCAGAGAAACCCTGGTACAAATACCGACCAGAACGGACATTTTATATTAAAATTAAAATCAGGAAAATATAACCTAACATTCAGATTTATTGGATACAAATTTACTACAACAGCAATTACGCTAACAAACAGTGACTTAAAAGCAGCTAATATTAAGCTAATCCCTGAAAACAACGATCTCCAAAATGTAGAGATTACCGGTCGTAAAGAACGCTCATACAGGGATAAAGGCACATTTTCTGGTACCAAAACAGAAACCGCTTTAAGAGATATACCGCAGGCTATCAGTTACGTCACAAAGGAAGTTATAGAAGACCAGCAGGCATTTAAAACACTGGATCTGATTAAAAACGTGAGTGGTGTAAACGCGTTTTCTTATTATGATAACGATTTTGTAATCCGTGGATTCCGCTCTTCTAATTCCCTGATTAATGGTCTGCGCACTATTTCTAACGGATGGAGCTCTTCTCTCCTTCCTTATGTAGAAAAAATGGAAGTAATTAAAGGCCCTGCTTCTGCGTTATTTGCCAACACAGATCCGGGTGGTACCGTTAATATCATCACTAAAAAACCATTAGCCGAAGATCGTAAATCTGTAATGTTATCTACAGGAAGTTACAATACAACGAGGATGGTCGCAGATTTTACCGGCGCGATTGATACTTCTAAAACGTTTTTATACAGGTTAAACGTTGCCTATCAGAATGCGGGATCGTTCCGTATCCTGCAGGGCAGTGAGGATATCGTTATTGCACCTTCGTTCTCATTTATCCCGAATGACAGGACCAAGGTTAACTTCGAACTGGTTTACTCCAGATCAAACGGACGCCTGGACAGAGGTCAGGCCATCTTCGGAGCAACCGCAGGTGGTGGTTCAGAATTATTATACAGCACCCCCATTTCCTTTGCTATAGGAAAAGACAATGACTTTTTAAACCAGACCAATCTTTTCTCTACGATTTCGATCCAGCATAAAGTATCAGATAAGCTGAGCTTAAATGCATCTTACATGAAATTTATGTGGAAAGAGAACTTGCTGGAGCACAGAACGTCTAATAATTACGCGGTAGATGCCGCGGGTATCAGCATCCCTACTCTGATGGAGATGCGGACTACACGCAGGATGACAACAAATTATACGGATAACCTGACGCTTTATGGAGCTTATGATCTGGAAACTGGTCCGGTCACACAAAAGATTTTGTTCGGTTACGATTATATTCAAAGTGTATTCCCTAAGGATAATAACTCCGCTTATAATGCGAGAGGGTATCGTAATGCGGCCAATAATGCTGCAATCAACACCTACAGACCGGCTAATATGTCGAATTACCTGATTGAAAATGGTATGCCGGTTCCTAATGTGCCGCATTTCGACCTGACTAACCCTGATTATTCTTATTCTGATATTGGTGAGTATTTTAACACCCCCGTATTAAATGAGAACACACCATCCAAATATTACGTAAATGGTATATATGTTCAGGATCAGATCAAATGGAATAAAGTACAGTTGTTAGTTGGCTTACGTAAAGAATATTATGTAGACCTGATCAATGCCGGCGAAAAGACACAGCAGAAAGTTGAGCAGTCTAAATTGCTGCCTCGTATCGGTATGGTATATACACCAATTGAACCGGTGAGTATCTATGGAACGTATACCCAAAGTTACCAGCCTCAGGGTGCTTCTACTGTTGGTAATGTAGCTACTTTCGGGGGACCGTTTGATCCGCTGGAAGGTAAAATGATTGAAGGCGGTTTAAAAATGGAACTTTTTGAGAAAAGGCTGGCTGTAAATATTGCCGCCTACCGCATTGTGGAAGATAACATCCTGATCAACGCTAATGATGGCGAAAACCCTGATTTATTACGTCAGGTTGGTCAGCAGCGTGCTACAGGCATAGAAACCGACATTTATGGTAATATCAATGCCAACCTGAGTATAATCGCAAACTTCTCTTACAATAAGGCAGTGATCACTGAAAGTGATATTCCTGAAGAAATTGGTACTTTAATGCCGAATGCACCAAAATCACAGGGAAATATCTGGGCCAAATATGTTTTTACAGGCATGAAGGCTAAAGGTTTAGGTGTGGCTGTAGGAACTAATTACGTGACTAAACGTAATACGCTGAACTCTACATTGCAATTACCAGGATATACTTTGCTGAATGCAGCGCTTTCTTATTCAGTTAAGAAATTCAAAATGGCTGTTAACTTCAATAATATCACAAACAAAACACATTGGATTGGCGGATATGATTACAACCGTTTATTTCCCGGAACACCAAGAAACTATATGACAAGTATCGGATATACGTTTTAATACTTACTAAAATAAACAAAATAAGCCTCCCATGGTTGCTCCGAGAGTTAGATACTTACCGGGGCAATCATGAGGGGCTTTTTAGTAACAATGAGATTTCAGTTTCAGTACTGAATTATTTGGCTGCGGTTACCCCCCATGTTTTGTTCGGTAAGGGACCCATTTCTAATTCTAATGTACCGCCGCCGACAAGTTGAGCATGAGTAAAAAAAGGTGTATCTAAATCTTTACCATCCAGTTTTGCATGCTGAATGTATTTGTTGACCACAGAGCTGTGATTAGCGATCACCCGGAAGGTTTTTCCGTTGGGCAGATCGATGCTCACTTTTTCAAAAATCGGACTGCCTATAGTATAAACAGGGCTGCCCGGTGTAATCGGATAAAAACCCATTGAAGAGAATACCACAAAGGCAGTCATCCCTCCCCCGTCTTCATCTCCCGGAATGCCGAATATATTATCTTTAAACCAGGTATCCAGTAAAAACCGTACTCTGCGCTGTGTTTTCCAGGGAGCGGTATAATTGTAAAGGTATGGAATATGGAAACTTGGTTCGTTACCCATAGAATATTGCCCAACCAGACCTGTAGCATCGGGAAACTTAGCCTGGAAAGCATACTTACTGCGCCCAAGTGATTCCCTGTAAAGCTGATCTAATTTGTTTTCAAAACTGACTTTACCACCAAACAAGTCTATCAGGCCGGGGATATCCTGCTGAACCTGCCACATGAAAGTCCAGCCGTTGTTTTCATCATAATAATCCCTGCCGCCCATACCGCCATCAAACTTAGGGTCGATACTGATCCAGTTTCCCTTTGCATCTTTAGGCAGGAACATCTGTTTTTTATCGTCCCATAAATTCCGAAAGTTTTGTCCGCGTTTATTAAAGGTTTTATAATCCTCCGCTTTGTCCAGATCTTTGGCCAGCTGGCCCAGTGCCCAATCGTCATAACTGCTTCCCAGTGTCACTGCTACAGCCTGGCGTTTTTCAAAATCATGCACTTCGGGATGGGTTTCCTTTTCTCCGGGATGCAAAGCCGGGAAAAAACCTTTCTCATAATAAAAATCGTCGAGCGGGGTTTTAGGCCCGTTTTTCCAGGGAAGCATAGTTGCCTGTGTAGCGTTTTTGTACATGCCTTCATAAGCTTTGGCCATATCAAAATTGCGCAGCCCTTTGCGGTATCCATCCAGAAAACTGATCGTAGAGTGAAAACCGTTCATACAAATATGATCACCAAAAAGCACGGGAAAAGTAGGCATCCATCCGCTTTGCTCATACATATTTACATAAGAGCTGAGCATATCCTCTTCCTGAGCAGGATTTAATATTGTTCTTAACGGATGATGAGCGAGATAGGTATCCCATGACCAGTCGTCTACATAAAAAGGACGGTTACTTTTATGGATCTTATTGTCATAACCGCTAAAATACTGTCCTCCCTCATTGATATCTATCATCCGTTCGTAAGTACGGTACAATGCCGTATAAAAAGATCTTTTTTGTGCTTCTGTAGCACCTGTTGTTTTGATCTGGTTAATCACATCCGACCAGACCTTTTCGCCTTGTTTAACTAATGATCCAAAACTCTGACCTGCAAATTCTTTATCGAAGTTTTTACGTGCCTGAGCAGCACTCACATAAGATATCGCATATTTGAAGGTGATATCTGCGGGTGCATTTGCAGGAAACCGGATCCATGCTTTACTATCCTTTCCTGATACGGCACGTTCTTTTACGAGTTGCCCGGCTTTAACAACACCCAGGTCTGCGCCACTATTAAACACGCCATACAGATATACTTTAATATTATCATGATAAGTTTCTATGCCTGTTACTTCTGTTGCTGAAATGAACTTAAACTCGCTTTCGCCGTCATTGTAAACGCTTAATAGTAAAGACCTGGGCTGATCGGCTGCGAAATTAAACTGATAGTAACCTACTTTTTTACCCGGCACATATTCGACTTTAATATCATCTTCAATGAGATTGGTGGCATAATACCAGGGACGGGTAACCTCAAGATCATAGTCATAGGTCATTTTATGTTTCCAGCTATCGATCCCAACGGGTTTACTAAATGGTTTTAATGAAAAGACCTCTCCTAAACGGTGAGATACAATATTTAGTGGAAAACTCGAGATCTGGTCGTCCATATAATTAGCCCTTTGCGGAAACATCCGGATCATCTGGTTCGGAAGTTGCACGGTTGGACGTGTGGGCTCCAAAAGCTGTCCGACATTTCCAATCAGCGGATCTACATATTTTAGATTGCCATTGCCGATATGGTCATCTGTAGCCTGAGCAGCAACCCGGATACCAGGATTTAAAGTCAGCATTGCAGTAAATGCAGTGTAAGCACACCAATTTAAAGTTCTTTTAGAAATAAGTCCGATCATTTTTATGAGTTATAAAGCTATAATAGGTAAATGCTGAATTTAACTTAGAATTTCCAGACTACCAAATTCCAGTCTTCCAGGCCATCATTGTAAACACCGAGAACCTCAAAACCAAATCTCTGGTGCGCTTTTAAAGACATCACATTACGGGTGGAAATTTCTGTTACGCATAATTGATAGCCATCCCCGACCTTGTCTCTCATTTGTTCATATAAGCTACGGATCATGCCTCTGCCCCTGAAATCTTTGTGCACACAAACCTGCCCCCCTACTATAAATTGATAGTCCATTAATGGCTTTCCCCGGTAATTCCATTTTTCAAACTCCCGGAACATAGGCACAAGACTTGGCAGTACACTTCCCATTGAACTGGTCATTGCCAGATTATAACCAGCAAGCCGACCACCGCTAAGCGCAATGATCTGCGGTGCGTTAGCAGCCATCTGTTTGAGCAGTGGCAAGGTATGCTCTGCAAATACAAACCCTTCATTTTCCTGCTGTTCTGCACTAACGGAAGTATAGTGGTTTTGTTTCTGCAATTGCAGGATCTGTTCAAAGTGATCGTCTGTACTGGCTGCTTCGAAAGTGATAGGTAAATTATCCGGGGTCTCTTTCATGAATAAATGATATGGCGGCTAAATTATATAATTAGCCTAGCTGATGCAAATATTAAAGGTCAAACCTGCTCCACAGATGATCATGGTAAACAAACCATCAGGATCTTGCAACTCATAAAAAGAAATGAAAAGATCGTGATAACTTCGTAACAGCTAAAAGTTAAATATGTATTGATGAAAACCCCCAAATCGCAACAGTTAAATCAATTTATATAACAAATAGCTATATTCGCAACACATACAAATCAGAACTATAACAATGCAAAGAATCATTACCTTATTGCTGGTTATTATTTTAAACACAATAATAGTCAAGGGGCAAACAATCACATCGCCCGATAAAAACCTGAGCTTAACGTTTGAGCTTAAAGACAATGGCGTACCCACTTACCGCTTAAGCTATAAACAAAAAGACGTGATCAAGTCCAGCAAATTAGGGCTGGAAACTAAAGATGTTCCTTCATTTCTGGATGGATTTACAATAGCAAATACCGAACAAAATACATTTGACGAATCATGGAACCCGGTTTGGGGAGAACAAAAAACTATCCGTAACCACTATAATGAGCTGTTGGTAACCCTTTCTCAAAAATCAGTGAAAGACCGTTTGATAAAAATCCGCTTTAAGTTATTTAATGACGGTTTAGGGTTCAGATATGAATTTCCATCACAGCCAAACCTGAACTATTTTATCATCAAAGAAGAGCGTACACAATTCGCTTTGGCGGGCGACCATAAAGCGTTCTGGTTACCGGGTGATTTTGATACCCAGGAATACAGCACGGTAACTTCTAATCTTTCTGAAGTAAGGGGAAAAATGAAAGCCGCAGTAACGCCTAATACTTCTCAGACTACCTTCTCTGAAACAGGCTTACAAACGCCGTTGATGATGAAAAGCAAGGATGGTTTATATATTAATATCCATGAGGCAGCTTTAATCGATTACTCAACCATGTCACTGAACCTGGATGATAAAAACTTTATTCTGGAGTCATTTTTAACTCCGGATGCTATTGGTGATAAGGGGTATATGCAGGCACCGACGCAAACTCCGTGGCGGACTATCGTTGTGAGTGATAAGGCAGGTGATATTTTGCTTTCTAAATTGATACTTAACCTGAACGAGCCCACAAAATATAAGGATGTTTCCTGGATCAAGCCGATTAAATACGTTGGTGTATGGTGGGAAATGATTACCGGTAAAAGCACATGGTCTTATACGAACCTGGAAAACATACAGTTAGGTGTAACAGATTATTCGAAGGTTAAACCAAACGGCACCCATGGTGCAAATACGGCGCATGTAAAAGAATATATTGATTTTGCTGCTAAAAACGGATTGGATGCTGTATTGGTAGAAGGATGGAATGAAGGCTGGGAAGACTGGTTCGGTAAAACAAAAGACTACGTTTTTGATTTCGTAACTCCATATCCCGATTTTGATGTAAAAGAACTTCATCGTTATGCAGCTGCGAAAGGGATAAAAATGATGATGCACCACGAAACTTCGGGTTCTGTGCGTAATTATGAGCGTCACCTGGATACCGCATATAAGTTTATGGTAGAAAATGGATATAATTCTGTAAAAAGCGGTTATGTAGGTAATATGATACCCCGCGGAGAACACCATTACGGTCAGTGGTTAGTGAACCATTACCTGTATGCGATCACTAAAGCTGCTGATTATAAAATTATGGTAAACGCACATGAGGCTGTACGGCCTACAGGTCTGAGCCGTACTTTCCCTAACCTGATTGGGAATGAAGCTGCACGTGGCACAGAGTATGAGGCATTTGGCGGTAACAATGCAGATCATACCACCATCCTTCCTTTTACACGTTTAATGGGCGGCCCGATGGATTATACCCCGGGTATTTTCGAAACCCGCGTGAGTGCGTATAACCCACAGAACAATTCATTTGTGCATACTACACTCGCACACCAGTTAGCCTTATACGTAACGATGTATAGTCCGCTGCAAATGGCAGGTGATCTGATTGAGACTTACAATAAACATATGGATGCTTTCCAGTTTATTAAAGATGTAGCGGTTGACTGGGACAGTACTTATGTTATCGAAGCTGAGCCGGGCGACTATATCTCTATTGCGAGAAAGGCGAAAAATAAAGAAGAGTGGTTTATCGGAAGCATTACTGATGAAAACGCACGTACTGCTAAAATCACTTTCGAGTACCTGCCAAAAGGTAAAACTTATGAAGCAATAATTTATGCGGACGGTAAAGATGCGAGTTATGATAAAAACCCAAAAAGCTATGCAATCCGTAAAATAAAAGTGAATGCTAAAACAGTGTTAAAACAACCCGTAGCACCGGGCGGTGGTTTTGCAATCAGTATAAAGTAATATCATAGATGATCAAAGCCGGCTTAAGCAATAAAACATTGTATAAGCCGGCTTTTTTTTGAGCTATAATTTATCAAGCTTAAAGTAGCCCAGATGAATCTGGTCATCCGTTAAGCCTTCCTGAGGGACAATCTCTATATGGTACTTATCCTTATAACCCGGATTCAGTATCTCCTCGATCCTGTAAATATCATCGACATCAATTCCATACTTTTCATCAATATGTGAATTGGCCCCTTTGATGGAGTTTGTTTTGAAAAAGACAGTGCTTTTGGCATCTTTAGTGGCCAGGGCACGATCGTCCTGCACGGTTAACACAGTGTAGTGCTGTTCTTCGAGTTTACCTGCTGTATATCCGCCAAGATTGATAAAAAACAGTTTTTTCAAAGATGGAACTACCACGTTTTCCTTTAATACCACTTTAACTGAATAGCCATCCACACTGTTTACTTCCCGCCATCCATCTATATGGATACTGTTGCCAGCTTCGGGCCAGAAGGCTTTAATTTCGGGAACGAGTTCCTTTAATGAACTGGCGATGCCAAAGAAATAATCATGCTGTTCAACATTTCTTTTCGGGGCTTTTGAGCCCAGTAATAACATATAAAGTTTAAGATCAGCTGTCTGTTGTAATGAGTTGTTCATCTTTTAAAATAGGGGAATTAAAAATACTTGTAACGATCGCAGCCGAGGCCGCTTCGCAGAAATCCAGTCCGGAGTAATCAGGATTATATCCGCCAATATACGGTACTGCCATCATATATATCCGCTCATTTAATGCTCCGTAATCATCTACAACTTCGAAACTGTCGTTTATGGTAATCCCGGGCACATTGAGGCAATAATTTCCTTTGTAATCAATTGATATATTTTTATTGCCGTCTGCCATTTCTTTCGCGCCGGCTGCTGCATCATTAAATAATAAACGTGCCGGACTAACTGTTTTATTTGTCACCATACTCGGGTAAGGCAGTGCTTCATAAGACAGGTGCGGCTGCCCCACACAATCTACAAAAGTTTGAAAATAAACTGCCTGTTTACCATGATGTTCATCGCTGTTTTCTGGCGGCAGGCCCGCGGAGGTTTCAGCGGTATAATGATAAACAATACCGCCTTTCTCTTCAGTTTCTATATAACTGTCTTCGCCCACCGATATAATATCCAATACACCGGCATCATGTAATGCCAGCATTTCTTCTACAGAACTTTGGGGAACAAAAGCAATCACGATAGATATTAACGGCATCAGCACTTTCTGCAATCTCAGCATATCTTCCGCTGAAAAATATTTTGCCGGGTAATTCATCGCAAAACTCAGTACGGCAAGCATTTCTTTCCAGTAAACTGATTCTTTCCGCTTAATGGATTTTGCTGCCTCTGTATACTCAGCTTTAAACAATTGAAAAGCAGGTAAACGCCCTCTAAGATCCATCATCAGCGCAACAAATGCTTCTATATCCAGCTGTTCGATTTCTGCGTAAAAGTCAGGATCTTTATCTTTTAAGATTTCCTTAAAGTTCTTTTCAAAAACATAATCGAGCGGAAGGAAGCCATTATTTTCCGATCTGACCTGGTTAACTATTTCATGGCTGAGTACAGCGTCTTTTAATAAATGCGAATCTTCGAGATGGAACCTGATTGCCGGCAGCATTCCGTTTCGCGAATGCATCATCATGCTGAAACCTTCGCTGTCATCAGCCACAGTATAACTGAGTTTACCATCACCATCTTTCGTAAAGGTTCCATTATGCCTTGCCAATGTACGGATCGCATCAATTGCGGTAAGGGATGATCCTTTTATCGCAACCTGGTGATTTACCTTTATAGCTATTTTTGCCGGCGGATAAGGGGAATCAAAATACCCCGGAATAACGCCCTCATGTTTTGCCGGCCAGTTATGCCCGGTACAAATAATTACACAGTCGTATTCATAAAGTTCCTTCCCCCCTATTTGTACCTGCACCATTTCCTGCGCCGGGTAATCAATGATATCAGTTACCTGTCTATCATAATGGATAGTGGTGAACAGCCCTTGTATTTTTGCCTGTTGCTGCAGTAAAGCAAATTGTGCTGACAGATACTGGCCGAAAAGTAACCGGGGCAGTACTTTGTAATCATTGAATTTTTCCAGATCGATATGGTACCGCAGCAAGGTATCCCTGGGTACAGTTTTAATCCATTCTGCAACGGAGGTAACCAGTTCCGGGATTTCGTTACCTGATACATTGGTGATGTGTTCCTCATTTGCACCTTCGGGACTATAGGGCATACCTGTTCCCAATTGTTTCTTTCTTTCAAAAATGTCTACGATCAGATCTTTTCGTTTTGTGTCGACAAGTCTTTTATACATAAACAGGCCACTCGGCCCTCCGCCCAGGATAGCTATGCGTTTTTTATCTTTCAAATTGGTAAAGGTTAATTGTAATTCTCTATCTGAGATTTACAATTAACAACAGTCAGGGGCTTTAGTTTTAATGCACTGAACATATTAATCGGGCAACTCTTTGTTTGTGCCGCCACCCAATATGGCTTTGATACGGTTGATGTGAACCTGAGAGAGATCAGCACGTTCCAATGATGATTTTAAAGCTGCCCCGGTCAGCTCTTTAGCCAGCGTGGTCAGCAGATTTTTCCGCTCTTCGAACATCCTTAAGGCTACCCACATGGTCTCCTCGATTTTACTGGTCTGCTCTGCCAAAAGTGATGCGGCAGTATAGGCGTGACCAGTGTGACAGCGGTAACGCGTAGATGTGCCATCATCTACCTGCCACAATACACCACCGCAGCCCGGGCAGTTAAAAGGCACCTGATCACCAAGCGCGTTAACGGCCGGCAGATCACTTAGAACACGCTTTGCGATATCGGCCTCTATCTGAATGTCTTTGGGAATACTCTTCTTTTTGGCCCTGGGTTTATCGGTAAGCTGATAAAGAAGTCCGCCCATTTCGGATATTGGCAAACAATAATCAGCTTCTACCTGGTTAAGTGCGTTCCTGGGCATGTCCGGGTACTCCGCGTCATCGGGTAATTGTATAATACAGATCCCTCCGCAGCGGTTTATTGCTTTAAGACCGGCCGTTCCGTCATCGAGATAACCCGTAAGGATAATACCAATAGCATTGTTCGCATAGCTAACTGCCGCTGAGCGGAATAACGGATCAATAGCAGGCCGCCAGCGATTTTCCTGTGCGCCCTTTGTTACCAGTAAGGTATCATCGTCTTCTACCATTAAATGAAAATCGGGAGGGGCAATGTAAAGGTGGCCTGCTCTTAGTTTAGTCCCGTTTTTTGCCTGTTCACATTTCAATTTACTATGCTTATTGAGTGAATCGAGCAAAACACTTCCTGTAGCATCGGCAGAAATATGCTGCACCACCAGTATCGGGGCAGGGAAACCGGCCTGGAGCTGACTGGTTAGCTGGATCAATGCTTGCAGCCCCCCTGCAGAGGTACCTATAACAACAACTTGAGATATAGTATTTGACCCGGGGCTTGCAGATTTTTTCATGTTTTTCAATTATATCAATACCGAAATTCTCCGGCAAAACTCCACCTGGAGTCAGACCTTTGTCCTTTATCGAACATATAGTAATAGAACAGCAGATACCGGATAAAGTTTCTTTTCAATAGTAAAGGAATATCGCATCAGCAATCTCCGGCCAAAACTTTAATTTGCTTTTCTTTGTTCTAAGCGCAACCGATATTAAAATTTACAATTCATACCCATTTATAATATGACGAAGCAACAGGGCGATACTACCTTTACAGGTTATGTAAGTGTAAAAGGAGCAAGAGAAAATAACCTGAAGAATGTCGACCTCCAGATCCCCAGAGATGTGATGGTCGTATTCACCGGCGTGTCCGGCTCCGGAAAATCTTCGCTGGCATTTGGAACACTCTATGCAGAAGCTCAAAGGCGGTACCTGGAATCTGTATCTCCATATGCGAGGAGGTTATTTAATCAAATGTCTATTCCTGAGGTTGATGAAATTGAGGGATTGCCGCCAGCAATAGCGCTGCAGCAACAACGCGGATCATCAAGCACCCGCTCTTCTGTAGGGAGTGTAACTACTTTGTCGAATCTGTTAAGGATGTTATATTCCAGGGCGGGGGATTATCCGGCTGGTCAGGGTATTATTTATGCAGAATCATTTTCTCCAAATACACCTGAAGGTGCATGCCCGGAATGCCATGGCCTTGGCCGCGTATATACAGTAACAGAAAAATCTATGGTTCCTGATGATTCTTTAACAATCAGGGATCGTGCTATTGCGGCATGGCCCACCGCATGGCAAGGGCAAAACCTGCGCGATATCCTGATTACTATGGGCTACAATGTGGATATCCCCTGGAAGGAACTGCCAAAAAAAGAAAGGGACTGGATATTGTTTACTGAAGAACAGCCCGTTGTGCCAGTGTTCCCGAGATTTAGCGGGGAACAGGTAAAAAAAGCGATCGCCAACAAGATGCAGCCAGATTATATGGGCACTTTTACCGGTGCAAAAAGATATGTAATGCAAACCTTTGCCACGAGCCAGAGTCAGCTCATGAAAAAGCGCGTCAGCAAATTCATGCTGAGCAGTGAATGTCCGCTTTGCCATGGCAAAAGATTGAGAAAAGAGTCCTTATCTATTCAATTTAATGGACTTGATATTACAGAACTATCCAGGTTATCTTTAGATAAACTGCATGATATTTTTAAAGGATACGCGAGCCGGACAAACCTGCCTAAAGCAAACAAAGAGCACCCGGAAAAAGCGGTTGTCGCTCAGCGTATCGCAGAAGACATGACGTCAAGGCTGGAAGTAATGCTCGATCTTGGTCTGGGTTACCTGAGCCTGGAAAGGAATACCCCCACCCTATCACCTGGAGAGTTACAGCGTTTGAGGCTGGCTACACAGATTCGGTCTAACTTATTTGGTGTAGTATATGTGCTGGACGAGCCATCTGCCGGACTTCATCCTGCGGATACACAGGCGTTGCTGAGGGCGCTTGATAAGCTAAAGGCATCCGGCAATTCATTATTTGTGGTAGAACATGAAATTGATGTGATCCGCCATGCCGACTGGATTGTAGATGTAGGACCAGGTGCGGGAGAAAATGGGGGACATATTTTATATAGCGGCGTTCCTGATGGCTTAAAAGCAATTGAAGGGTCCAAAACCAGAGATTATATTTTCGGCGAACATCAGGGAAACACAAAAACACCAAGGGTGCCGAAAGCGTGGCTTCAATTGGAAGAGGTGACCAGGAATAACCTTAAAGATCTTGCAGTGAGCTTCCCGCTTGGTGTTTTTACCAGCGTAACCGGAATTTCAGGTTCAGGTAAAAGCAGCCTGGTGAGTCAGGTACTGGTAGAATTGGTGGCTGAACATGTGGGACAAAAACCGGTGCTCCAGGAGGAAGAAAATCCGAACGACCTGGAACAAAACGAGGTAGTTACCCTTGGCGGCAAAATAACTGATGGTGCAGAAGCGATCAAAAGATTGGTAAAAGTAGATCAGAAACCTATCGGTCGTACACCAAGATCGAACCTTGCAACCTATACCGGATTATTTGATCCGATCAGAAAACTCTTCGCAAGCACAGCAGAAGCAAAAAAAAGAAAATTTGATGCCGGTCGTTTTTCATTTAATGTAGCTAAAGGGAGATGTCCGCACTGTCAGGGAGAAGGTTTCGTGATGGTAGAGCTGCTGTTTTTACCAAGTGTTTATACACCCTGCCCCACCTGCCTGGGAACAAGGTATAACGCAAAAACACTGGAAGTGCGTTACCGGGATAAAAACATTGCAGAAGTGCTCTCCATGACTGTGGACGCGGCATGGAAGTTTTTTGAGAATGATGCCGCAATCAGCCGTGGCTTAGATATTGTCAGGCAAGTTGGATTGGGTTATTTAAAACTGGGGCAGCCGGCAACAGAATTATCCGGCGGTGAAGCACAGCGGATAAAGCTGGCCACTGAGCTGCAGCGTACACAGCATGGCAACACATTATATATCCTTGATGAGCCTACTACCGGTCTCCACCCTTCGGATGTAGAAAAACTGATGGCACAATTAGACCTGCTGGTAGAACAAGGTAATACCATCATTGTAGTAGAACATGATATGCACGTTATTTCTAAAAGCGATTGGGTGATAGAAATCGGTCCCGGGGCAGGAGAAAACGGAGGTAAGATCGTCGGCGCCGGTACACCAGCAGCATTTGCAAAAAATAAGAAAAGCCATACAGCTCCGTACTTATTAAAGTATATGAACGGTTAACCGCTTTAGATGGTAAAAGCCGGTTGCTTTACAACTCCCAAACAGTTAGCACTATTCGGGAGTTGTAAAGCAACCGGCTCAATACTATAAAATTCTTAAAAGGTGAATTACAAGCTGTAGTAGCTGCTATTCAGATTACTATTTGCCTTTTCTGCTTTTTCTATTGGTGCAAAATCTGAAAGGATTTCTGCTTTACCTTTTTTAACACACACGTTATGTTCAAAATGCACTGCGGGCGAGCCATCTTCAGAAACTATCGTCCATCCGTCTTCTAAGGTATAAATATCTCTTCCCCCCAGTGTGATCATTGGTTCGATGGCCAGAACCATATTTTCCTGTAGCTTTTTTCCACTCCCCATTCTGCCATAGTTCGGTACTTGCGGATCCTCGTGCATCTCTCTGCCTACACCATGTCCGACAAATTCCCTGATTACACCATAACCATGTTTTCCGTAGGTATGGTTTTCTATTGCAGCGGCGATATCCCCTACTCTTTTACCTGTTACCGCCTGTTCGATACCTAAGTAAAGTGACTCTTTCGTAACTCTTACCAACTCTAAAATTTCAGGGGTTGTTTCTCCAAGGATAAAAGTATAGGCATGATCGCCATGGAAACCGTTTTTATAGATTACCGTATCAATCGTAACCAGATCACCTTCTTTTAATTCATAAGTACCTGGAAATCCATGAACCACTTGTTCATTAACAGAAATACAGAGCGAATATGGAAAGCCGTGGTAACCTTTACAAGCTGGTACACCGCCATTATCTCTGATATAAGTTTCTGCCATTACATCAAGGGAAAGCGTAGTGATACCTGGTTTAAGGATTTTGGCTACTTCTGTAATCGTATCACTAACCATCAGACAGCTTTCACGCTGTATCTCTACTTCTTCATTAGTTTTGTACAAGCTCATTCGATAAATTTTATACAAAAATAGTATTATTAGATTAATCTGTTATACGTAATGACTCAAAATGAATCACAATAGAACTTTTGTTACATTCTTTCCACAATGATTTCATTCCTCCAAACACGCATTTTAACGACCGATTCCGGCTATTGGACGAATAGAAAAAACACTATGGATATTCTCTGCTAGTTTTACAGCAACAAAAAGAATTAATAACCAGTTAAGAAACTAGAAATGGAAAAGATCGTTACAATTTTAACAACAGAGTCTGCCAGGGTATGGCCGGTATTTATAAAAGTATACTTCTATGCCTATCAGCTGATTACCATTATCTACAGGCAATAGCAAAATTGGTTTCAGCAAGAAACGCCCGGCTAGTTTTGCAGCATTTTTTCTAAAGTATCAATAAATTCCTTTCTGGGAATCGGCTTTATCAAATAGCCTTCGAGTTGAGGATAAGTGCCGAATTTTATCTGATCGAACTTACTATTGGAAGAGGTACAGATATAAATAGTAATCAGTTCCTTTTTAAACTGGTTAGCAGTAAACTCATCGAGGAACTGCCAGCCATCCATAAAAGGCATATTCAGGTCAAGAAATACCAGATCAGGGATTTTCTGTTCATCATCTTTATGCTCAAGAAAGTACTCTATCGCCTCTTCCCCATCATGAAACTGCAAAATTTTCATCACCTTATCACTTGATTCCAGTGATTTTTTTGCCAGGTACTGAAAAAACACGTCATCATCTATAATACATACGGTAGCAATTCTCTTCATTATAACTCTATTGTAAATATCGTCCCAACATTTGGCTCGCTTTCTACGGCTATTCTGCCGCCAAACGTCTCGATTTGAATTTTGGTCATAAAAAGACCAACACCCTTACTATCATATCCACGGTGAAATACTTTATTGAGCTTGAACATATTATCTCCATTCCGCTTTAAATCAATTCCGATCCCGTTATCTTTAAAGATAAGAATTGTCCGGTCATTTGCAAGCCTGGAGCTGATAATAATTTCAGGAGCAACATCTCGCTTACTATATTTTAATGAATTGCTTATTAAGTTATAGAAAATGCTTACAAGATATATTCTTGGAAAAGAAATAGAGGGAGCATTAAAGTCAGTTAATATCGTTGCATGTTTAGCGAGGATCTGTCCTTTGAGCATGCTCTCTACTACCTGCATCAACTCCTTTAAGTCACATTTCTCGGAAGGGAGGTCTATGTTGTTTCTGATTTCAAGCACTTTCATTAATTCATCAAGCGTTTCATTTAAGCTGATACTTGATTTCTTTAGCATAACCAGCAATTCTTTTCTTTCTTCTTCTCTGTTATCCGTTTCTTCCATCATTTCCAGCATCATCTGTATACTCCCGGCCGGCCCGCGTAAATTATGGGCGACGATACGGTTGAAATCTTCATACTGACTAACCTTGCTCTCCAGATTTAAAGCTTTTTTGTAAACATCAATATTGGTACAGAAGCCAAACCACTTAATAATTTTTCCACTCTCATCACGCATTGGCATAGCACGCCCCCGGTACCAGATATAAACACCATCAGATGCCCGCTTTAACCGATATTCCACTTCATGTAAATTGCCGGTCTCTACCGATTCTTTCCATGTATTACGACAATTTTCCAGATCGTCAGGATGCAAAATAGACTCCCATTTCCAACCTGCGGTCTCTTCCAGGGACAGCCCCGTAAAATCATACCAATACTGATTGTAATAGGTTATCCCCCCGTCCGGTTCTGCGGTATAAATAATCTCCGGAATTGAGTCCCCGAGAAATTTAAATTCTTTAATTTTTTCTATCGTCTGGTCCTGCTCAATAACCAGCTCAATCTGCGCATGAAGTTCTTCATTGAGTTCCTCCTCTTTTTCAACAGCCACCTGCAGTGCCTTTTCTGTAAGTTTATACGCATTGATATCCTGGAAGGTACCATAAATCCTGATGCATCGGCCATCTTCACATTCTGCGTTGCCGAGCGACCTCACCCATAATTCCTCTTGCTGCAGGTTTACGATCTGCAATTCAAGGTCCCACGATTTACCCTCATCCACAGCTTCTTTAATAACTTTCAGAATAGTTTCCCTGCTTACACCTTGCTTGTAAAAGTTGATTCCGCTTTTTAAATCGGGTTCAAAATCTGCGGGTACACCATGGATCTCCTTCGTTACAGGCGACCAGTAAATTTTTTGCTTGATCACATCAAATTCCCATCCCCCTACCCGTGCAACCTTGTTGGTTTGCTCCAGCATTTCTTTTGTGCGGGTAAGATCTTTTTCTAACTGATGCCTTTCGGTAATATCCAGGGCATTGCCAATAACATAATCATCACCGTTGATATCCTGCTGTAATATGTTCTTAAAGATCCATACATGTAATGATCCATTTTTATGCTTGGTAAGCAATTGTCCGGAAAAGTTTCCTTTTAGCCTGATTTCTGACAGATAGTTATGGACTCCGGTATGGGTATTTTCTGGTGTGATATCAAACAGGGTTAATTGATTGATTTCTGCTGTGGTATACCCAAGAATAGCTGCCGCCGCTTTGTTAACTAGTAATAATTTACCATCCAAATCATGTGTGCACAACAATCCCTGCGAATTGGCAAAAAAAGCGCTCAACTGCTGTTCGCTTACCGCAAGCTGCTGTATTTTTAAAGTTTCTTCCGTAATATCACGACCAACGCCAAATATATACCCTGTTAGCGCATCCTGGTAAGATGTCCATTGTAATAATTTATAATCTCCATCACGGGTTTTGAACCGCTGTTTAAAGTTAAGAGTAACCTGTCCTTCACCCAGGTGAGTTAATTCCTGACCGGTACTTTCTACATCATCCGGATGGATAAAATCACCTGCGAGCGTATTCATGAAGTGATCTTTATCCCAACCCAATATTTTTTCAAACTTACTGTTTACCTTTTTGAAATGTCCTGCCGCATCACCAATAAACACGAGGCTATCGGATAATTGAAGAAGGTTTTGGTACTGTTTTAGTTCCTGCACCTCTCTTTTTTCAGAATAATAACGGATGATGTCTTTTTTGATAAAAGTGATTGCGGTATGCTGATCCGCTGTCATAATTTTTGACTGGTTACCCAACAGGAACAGCGCACCTATCATAGCGCCATCCAAATCTTTTAAAGGATATGCGGTATAAAAATTATAAGTCACACCCTCGATCTGACATGCCTGTCCGGGGAATATTTCAGCCAACACTACATCTCCTGGTTCGTTATCAGCTAAATGTAAGTCAGTGGTGCTACAAAAATTAATCAGGTTATTCTTTTCTTCATCAGTAAGACTAAAATGATCAGTAAAACACAAAATGTTTTCTGCTTTCAGCCATACAAAGGAAACAGGGACAGCAAATATTATTGAAGTCAGTGTTAAAATTGATGTAAAGTCATGTTCTACAACTAGCGTAAAAAGAGGCTGATCTTGGATATTTTCTGAGAATTCGTTCTTGTTCATTATTATCTGGTTAGCGCCTTACACCATATATACGAAATTAATGACAGCTACAGCTCTTTTGATTAATATAAATTAATATAATTGGTATAGATATAGGCATTATCAACATGTTTAACACGTATTAAAAGATAACCGTTGTTTATGAAAACATCCAAAAACCAAATGATCCGGCTGAGATCAATGCATGGAAAACTGAGTAATAAAAAGGATACCTAAATATTGAGTGGTGTTGCTTATCTTGTATGCTACCTAAAAGCTATTCTCATGGATCAGAAAATTATCAATTTATATGATGAGTATACACACAGTAAGCTCGACAGAAAGGACTTTTTAAAAAAGCTGGCAATACTTACCGGCGGCACTGCTTTAGCGCTGACTGTACTGCCGCTGCTGGAAAACAATTATGTAGCTGCCGCTACATTTGCTGATGAAAGCCTGGATACAGAAACCATAACCTATCCGGGGGCAGAGGGTGATATGAAAGCTTTCCTGGCCAAACCTAAAGGCAAGAAAAAATTAGGCTGTATTATCGTAATCCATGAAAACAGGGGGTTAAACCCGCATATAATTGATGTCACTAAAAGGGTAGCTGCCGAAGGTTTTTTAGCACTGGGGATCGATGCGCTGTCGCCTTTTGGCGGTACACCTGCTGATGAAGATAAAGGGCGCGAATTGATTGGCAAATTAGACGGCGATAAAAATCTCCGGAATTATCTGATGGGACTGGAATATCTGAGGGGCAGAAAAGATGGAAACGGGAAAACAGGCTGCATGGGTTTTTGCTGGGGCGGCGGACTTGCGAACAAGCTGGCAGTAAATGACCCGAAATTACAAGCTGCTGTTGCTTATTACGGTGCACAGCCTCCCGCTGGTGATGTACCTAAAATAAAATCCAGCGTGATGCTGCACTATGGTGGTTTAGATGAACGTATCAATGCAGGTATCCCGGCTTATGAGCATGCGCTAAAACAAAATCATATCGATTACCAGCTTTTTGTTTACGATGGCGTAAACCATGCTTTTAATAATAACACATCGCCTACCAGGTACAATGAAGCCGTGGCTAAATTAGCCTGGGAAAGAACAATCGGGCTCTTCAGGAATACACTGGTTTAGGGATTATTTCCCTACCAGTTCTTCACTAATATCTTCAAGTGTCCTGCCCTTGGTTTCAGGAAAGTACTTCCATACTACGATAGCCTGCAGGATCATCATTACAGCGAAAAATGTAAAAGCGTACCCTCCCCCGATAGCTGAGTCGCCAACTACAACAGGAAATAAAAATGTGATGATGGTCGCAAAAAACCAATGGGTAAAACTCCCTAAAGATTGCCCCTGCCCTCTTACACTATTAGGGAAAACTTCTGATATCAGCACCCAGATCACCGCACCTGTAGAGAAAGCGAAAAACATGATATAGCCCATCAGGAAAATCAGCATCCCGTAACCGGTAAAATCCTGCTGGTAAAAAGCTCTGGCTACTAATCCGAGACAGACAGTCATACCTATAGAGCCTACAATCAGGAGCTTTTTTCTGCCCACTTTATCAATGATCACCAATCCCAGCATGGTGAAAATGGCATTGGTCACACCGATCAATACCGGCTGGAGATAAGCATCGGCAACAGACACGCCCGAAAGTTCAAATATTCGCGGTGCATAGTATAAGATTGCATTGATACCTGATAATTGGTTAAACATGGCCACCAGGAATGCAATTGAAATTGGCTTTATGAAACGCCGCGAAAAGAGTTTCTCTTTTACCAGGTCCATACTCTTTTTAATCTCTGTTATTTCCTCTTCAATATGTTCTACATCAGATCGCTGCAGTATAAGGCGTGCTGCATCTGTTTTACCTGCTTTAATTAAAAAACGCGGACTTTCGGGAACGAGAAACAGCAGAAAAAAGAATACAACCGCAGGCGCGCTGCCCACACCAAGCATCCACCTCCACGAATCTGCCCCGCCAAAATCTCTGAGCAAGTAGTTAGAAACGTAAGCCAGCAAAATTCCGGTAATCACATTAAACTGAAAAAGCGCAGTCATCCTTCCCCGCACACCAGCAGGCGAAATTTCAGAAATATACATTGGTGCGATCACAGAAGATGCACCTATCGCCAAGCCGCCAATAAACCGGAAAATGATAAATAAAGGAAGATTAGTTACCAGCGCACTGGCAATTGCGGAAATAGCAAAAAGCGATGCCGTTATAAACAATATCGGTTTCCTGCCGTATTTATCTGCTGGTATGCCCGAAACGAGCGCACCGATCACTGTCCCGATCAAAGCTGATGAGATTGTAAATCCCTGCCAGAACGGGGTAAGCTGAAAAAGTTCCTGGATAGTTTTTTCGACACCTGAAATTACTGCCGTGTCAAAGCCGAACAACAGCCCTCCAAGGGCTACAATTATAGACCAAAAGAAAACTGTAGTATACTTTTTCTGCATAACTTCCCATGTTTAATAATGCGATTCATTACAATAACATCATTAATCCCGGGAAGTTTGAACTGGCAGAAATAAAGAAATCAGGATGCTTACAACTTAGGCTGCACCGGTGGCCTGTTGTCGTATATCAGTGGATGAGGACGGCCTGAGTCCGGCGTCATTAACTGAATCACCCTGACCTCCAGAATGGAAGCGATCTGGAAGCACCTGTCTAAAGTTAATTTACTATAACCCAGTTCAATTTTGCTATAGGCATTTTGAGATATATGCAGTTTTGCAGCCATATACTCCTGAGTATAATTTTTATCCTGTCTTCTTTTCTTAATGTTCTGTAAGATTGTTTTGGATATTGATTCACCCGCTTTTTTCATTTTTCTATATTTGGTTTTAAAGGTTATGAAGCTATCGTGATTTTAGGTTCACATCGTTAGGAGATCTGAAAAATCACGATGGTTTCATTTTATTATATTTGGTTTTAAAGGTTATGAAGTGATCATGATTTTAGGTTCACATCGTTAGGAGATCTGAAAATTCACGATGGTTTCATTTTATTATATTTGGTTTTAAAGGTTATGAAGTGATCATGATTTTAGGTTCACATCGTTAGGAGATCTGAAAATTCACGATGGTTTCATTCTATTATATTCGGTTTTAAAGGTTATTAAGCGATCGTGATTTTAGGTTCACATCGTTAGGAGATCTGAAAAATCACGATGGTTTCATTCTATTATATTTGGGTTTAAAGGTTATGAAGTGATCATGATTTCCGGTTCACATCGTTAGGAGATCCGAAAAATCACGATGGTTTCATTGTTTCATATTTAATGAAGTAACTGATTTACATTTGGTTTAAAACAAAATTAGACATTTTTGTAGAAGCTGCATATTTTTGCAATTATTTTGTTAGATTCTTCAAAAAACTGTCTTTATTGATAAGTAAATGCAGATGCACCAATTCCTTTATAGCGCGTATCAAATGTATTTGTGTTGGCAACAGCTTTACTTTCAGTACTGAAGTAGCGATTATCCGTATTACGGGTTACGGTGGTTTTACCATTCCAATTGATCATATCCGTAACTTCACCCTCACTGCGGTTCATCTCAAATCCAAGGTTATTGTAATATTCTAAAGTCCCACCCGTCGTATATACATCTAATAGCTGCCCTTCCCAATCTTTGGATATATTCAGCCTGCCTGCTGTATTGTTATATACCTTTGCATTTGCAAAACCAGCTTTTGATGGGTTTTTTGTTATAAATGATTGCATATCTGGTGTAGCCTGTAGTTCAAATGCACTATACTTCCAACTGTTATATACGGTATTATTATAAATAAGGATATCTTTTTTTTCCCGGCCATAGTTCATCCCCCATGCCCGGATCGCATTTCCCTGGTGATTGGTTATTTTATTATGATGGAAAGACCCTGTACCGGTTATCATAAAGATCCCGTTATGGATGCCATTCGGTGCCTCTTTGGAGTAACTGGTATTGACGTTATCTACTATATTCCCCGCTATCTCATAATCCTCTGCAGCACCTGAGTAAACGATATTCCCTATATATGGACAGTTTCTGATTGTATTGTTCAGGAACTTAAAATTTCTCAATAAACCAAACACGTTATTCCCCTCATATCCCCCGCCAGCAGAAAAGCCGGTACCTGTATTCTCGAAAGTAAGGCGCTCAAACTTCCAGTTTTTAGAAACTGTCTGATCAGTTCCATCATAAACCGGCGCATATTCATAAGTAATCGTATTGTTCGCAATATTTCTGAAAGTCATATCATGTAGATACAAATCATTACAGAATCCCCTGATGTTTACTGCCCGATAAGACACATCCCTGATCGTTAATCCCGAGATTTCAAGACGATTGGCAGTATTGATATCTAAAGAACCATTAATGACTTTTACATTCGACGCGTCTACCTTCAGGTTGCTTACATTTTCAATATTAATCCCCGTATACGTGCCACTCTTTATTTTTATTTTTTTATTGGAGATGTTTTTTAGATTGATAGTTCCTGATCCCTTCCCGATCGTCGTTACTTTAGAGGATAAACGGGGAACGGCAGCCGGCTTAACTTTTTTATCAGCTTTTGAAAAGATCAGTTTTCCACCAACAATCACCATAGTGTCTCTCTGTGAAAAAGCATGGCTGGATACACATAGCAGCACCAGCAAAATTAGTCTCGTCTTCATATTATTTAATGATACTATTCAATATCAAAAAGTTAGCCGTTAATACTTAACTAACGGATTGTTATCATAATTACCTATAAAGGGAGCAAAATTACTACAGTTTGAATAAAATCATCAAAGATTCTATTTATTAGCTATTTTTTTAAGCCATGGTGGTCACTCAGTAAAATAGCTATGGATCTATCCTGTATTTTAGTACATAACAACAGGGAAAAAATCGCCCCGATCAGGGCCGTGAGTATATCAGACTGGGTATCCCATATATAACCCTGAGTCCCCAGAAAAGCATCACCGGATTCACCACTATTTACAGATACAAACCATTCAATCAGCTCATAAAAAGCACTGATTGCAAGAGAAATACTGACAATGATAAATGAAAGCCATTTTTTGCCGTTAACAACTTGTTGCCTTATAAAGATCTCGCGTATAATTAAGGCAGGTACAAATCCCTGTGCAAAATGGCCTACTTTATCGTAATTGTTGCGCGATTGATGAAATGTTTCTTTGATCCAGTCGAACAACGGAACTTCGGCATAGGTGTAATGGCCGCCCACAAGCAAAATAATACAATGGATCAGTATGATGTAATAAATAAAATTACTAAACCTGAACCTCCGGTACGTCAGCACTAGAACTAAAACACCTAAAAAAGCCGGAATAGATTCAAGAAACCAGGTAAAAACCTCTTTACAGCCAATAAAGGATAAAACAGCACATATAAAAAAAATCAGCAGCAAGATTAAGTGTGTTTTCATTTATTTTTTTTTAAGTGTTAGACAGCGCTTTTGATGAGTAAATATATTGATGGTATTGCTGGTTAAAGATCAAGCGGGCTGTTCGTCACAGCAATAACTTCCTGTTAGGTAATATCAATGTTCAAATCATAGCTTGCTGATTTAGTAGTTTCTTTACTATCAATATATAAATTTAAAAGATAATTCCTGCGGCTTTCAAAAATTATAACGCTTTCCCTTTTTAATAAATCTGAGCACCGCGTACAAAATGTGCTTAAGCCCAGCATGAACCCCATGGATTTCCAGCCTAAAGCATCAATAATTTTGATAAATAAAATGAATTTTATAATATTGCGTAACTGATTACATAATTGATTACAAAATGGATTTTTTTGAAACAGCAGGTAAAAAGGCTATAGGCAGCAGGCTCCGGATGCTTACTGAGAAGATTACTGAAGATGCCGCCCTGATTTATAATCTGTATGGTATAGACCTGCAGCCAAAATGGTTCCCTGTTTTTTATATACTTTCTTCAGGAGCAGAAAAAACGATTACCGCTATCGCTAAAGAAATCGGACACTCCCATCCGTCGGTCAGCAAAATCATCAGTGAAATGTCCAAAAATGGCTTGGTTAAAGAAAAAAAAGACAAATCAGACGGACGCAGGAACATGGTGAGCCTCTCTAAAAAAGGCAAAGAGATGACAGAAAAAATCGAAGATCAGTATACAGATATAGCTAAAGCGATTGACCAGATATCAGAGCAGACTACACATAACCTTTGGGAAGCAATCAGGGAATGGGAATATGTTTTAGCGCAGAAATCATTATTTATAAGAGTTAAAGAACAGCAAAAACAAAGGGAAAGCATGCAGGTGAAAATTATAGATTATACCCCCGAGTATAAAACAGCTTTTAAAGCATTAAACGAAGAATGGATCTCTGCCTATTTTACGATGGAAGAGACGGATTATAAGGCACTGGACCATCCTGAAGAGTATATTTTAAATAAAGGCGGACAGATCATTGTGGCGCTTTATAATGATGAGCCGGTAGGTGTTTGTGCGCTTATCAAAATGGATGACCCTGACTATGATTTTGAACTGGCAAAAATGGCCGTTTCGCCAAAGATGCAGGGTAAGAGCATTGGCTTTTTACTGGGGCAGACTATTCTCGATAAAGCAAAAGCAGCGGGTGGTACCAATGTTTACCTGGAAAGTAATACGGTATTAAAACCCGCTATTAAACTCTACCAGAAACTGGGTTTTGAAAAAATTGCAGGCAGGGCAACCCCATATGAACGCTGCGATATTCAAATGGGCATCAATATAGCCTAAGCTACAGCAGGGCTAGTTTTCTTTGATATTGGTCCTGCTTTTCTCGTTTTCTGACGCGGTGCTGGTTTTTGTCTTTTTGATATTACCGCCAAAGTTATAAGTGAAATTTAAGCGGTATACCCGGCTCTCATAGTTATTGTCCCATAACTGACGGATCTGTACGGAGTTCTGCAGGTATTTATTGGTGAAACTGTTAAAGATATCCGTGACGTTAATACTTAATGATCCTTTTTTAAATACCTTTCTCAAACCGCCGGTGAGGTATGAATTCTCGAAATTGGTGGTATTGCGCTGCTGGGACTTGCCGCTGTACTTGTACAACGCATCAATAAACAACTTTTTAGTAATCTCAAATGAATTGTAAGAATCAAAAGTTAGCGCCAGTAAACCTGCGCTGTTATATCCATAACCGTTAAGCGTGCTTTTAAATGATTGCTGCGCAAGGGATGTACTTGTTGAAGTGAACCACCAGGGCCTGATTTGTTTGTTATACGCCAGGTCGATTCCATAAGACTGGCTATTGCTGTTGTTTACTGGTTTATTAATCGTTACTCCTTCGTTATGATACGGCAGGGAAAAACTTGTAAAATCCTTTAAGTTTAAATGATAACGCAACCTGAAAAACAAGGCATTCTGATAGGAATAAGTGGCGGATGCATGGTAGGCAATGACTGGCTGTAAATCCGGGTTTCCCTGACTATAATTGTTAGCGTTGACGATCCGGATCAAGGGGTTCAGGTTTTCATAATTGGGCCGCTCGATCCTCTTGTTAAATGTTAAGTTCAGACCATGTTTATCAGTAAATTTGTAATCGATAAAAGCGGAAGGAAATAGCTTGAAATAACTTCTTTTTGTTATTTCTCTATCAGGCAGCTGCTCTCCTTTGCCCCATGTACTTTCGCCCCGTAAACCAAGCTGATAGGAGAGCTTTTTATAAGTTTTACTATAGGTACTATAGATTGCGTTGATATGCTCTGTATACCTGAAACGATCTGTTGATAACAAATCCTGCACATCCGGCTGATGAAATAATTGATTGCTGTTATTAGAAATTACATAACTCGACTTCCAGCCAGCTTCCAGTTTACTGCCGTTCTTAAATGGATGTGTATAGTCGGCTTTAGCGTAATACGCATTAAAAGTCCGGTCCTGATCCAGCAAATTTTTTGTGTTGTTTAGAAATTCCCCCGCAGCACTATATAAACTGGTGGAATTGTCCTGGTCGGTATAATTGCCATACCTGAAATAGTCGGCATCTATCGTATACTCCCTTCCCAGCGTATCCATCTGATGCAGCAAATGCATCCCCGAAGAAAAATTGCTGGTCCTGGTTTTAACCAACGTCAGAAAATCTGAACTACCTGTTTTAACGTCCGACCCATTAAAATCTTCGGTGATCGTACCCGCATCTTTTCGAAATGATTCTATAGACTGTGCCACAGAAAAAGAAAGCGTAGTCTTTTTTGACAAATATAAATCCAGCCCGACATTAGGCGCAACTGTACGGTTTTTGCGGATGCTATTAATTTGTGCGTCCGACTGCCGGTCGGGCAGCTGATCTGCCGTATAAAAATCGGAGATCAGCCTCGAATCCAGGTAATATTTATTAAATGAATAATTTGTATTGACTAATAAGTTATACTTTACATCTTTAAAATTCACATTAACACCCCCACTCTGTTTTCCATATTCGCCTTTGCCAAGGCTACCATAAATATTCCCACTTGCCCCCTCTTTATGGTTACGCTTTCTCACAATATTAATAATCCCGCCACTGCCTGCAGCGTCGTATTTCGAAGAAGGATGCGCAATCAGTTCTATTTTCTGTATATTTTCGGCCGACATTCCCTTTAACAGGCTCGATAATGCCGAGGCTGATAAAGGGGTCAGCTTTCCATCAATATATATTTGTACGCCGCTTCCGTTCAGCGTGATCTGGTCGCTGGGATCTACCCGCACCCCAGGCAACTTGTCCATCACCTCCATTACTGAAGAACCAGCATTGATCCCATTGTTCAAATTGACCACAATTTTATCCGCCTGGCGCTCAATAAAAGGAAGCCTTGCACTGATTGTGACCCCACTCAGCATCCTGGTCAGTGGCTTCAATTGTAAATTGCGCAGCTCAATTCGGGGATGCGCAGCATCAACTTTTAGCCCCCCTTGCCGGAAAGTTTCGAATCCCATCATGTTTATCTCCACAATGTAACTTCCATCCCTTACCTCGTTAAATGTAAAAAGACCGGATTCACTGCCCATTGCACTTTTAACAATTACAGAATCACCCGCATTTCTTAAAAAGACCGAGGCAAACGGTAAACTTAGCTTTTGCTCATCTACAATATTCCCTTTAACTGAACCGTTCAGGAAAGACTGGCCGTGCAGGGCAAAACCTGATAGCGTCAATAAAATAACAAGTAAAAAATAAGGGGTTTTAGCAGTTGGGAACTTTAACATATCAGGCGTCTTTTAGGTTATCAATGTATCACCCTAAAAGTATAACTAATATTTTAGTTCTACAACTAATTAATTAGTTATGATATGTTATTTTATGTTTTATCTATAAAAACGCCTTTTATAGCATCTTAAGGCTTTAATATAAAATTGACATTGATACTAAAAGCAACCCTTACCGGTTCACCATTGATCAGACCGGGGTTCCATCGTGGCGAATTGGCAATTAAACGCAGTGCTTCTTCGTTCAGCCCATATCCTGGTCCCTTAACCACTTTCACCTGAGTTATTTTTCCAGTCTCGTCCACTGCAAAACCAACATTAACCTTCCCCTCTACTTTGTGCTTTGATGCCTGCACCGGGTATTTAGTGGAACTGCGTAAATATTCCCTGAACTTATCATACCCACCAGGAAATGATGGCGGGGTATCGGTTGTATTAAAAGACAGTGAAGTGCCCTCTCTCTTTACAGCGGCGGATGAAAATAAAACTACAGCCGCCAGCAGCGGAACAAATAAAGTGTATTTAAACAAGGATCTTTTGCCCGATCTTTCCTTTTGCAGCATGAAGATTCGTTTTTTTGTCAACGATTGTTTAATAAACGAATTACCTATCGCCGGCATAATGCCCATTGCAGTACTGAGCAGCAATAAGGCATACTGCTTTTTATTACCTTCGTATTTCACCGCTTCTTCATCCGCAAGATATTCGTGCACTTCTTTAATACTGCTTTTATAAAGATAAATTACCGGGTTAAACCAGGCAAATACACCGGCAAACTCAAATAAAATGATATCTAAACTGTGCAATTGTTTGATATGTGCCTCTTCATGTTTATTGATAACTGCATAACCCGGCAATTGGGTATCAATCACTTTATGGTTAAAAAATGAAAAAGCAACACCTTTAACCGGATGGGCCAGCACGTATTTCATTCTCCAAAGCTTAAAAACTAAAAGTACAGCAGCCACCAGTGCCCCTCCGAAATAAACAGGTACTATACCATCCTGCCAATTCAAAATCCCCGGCTCAGCAGCACTGTCTGCTGATAAAACAACCATTATATCCATGTTGATCGTCTCGCGGACAGCTTGAATGCCGATCCATTCCAAACGCAGGTAAGGAATTACAAATGACACTGCCACTGCGCAAAGCAAATACAACCTGTTTAATTTAAAATAGGTTTCATTTTTAAGAAGCGCGACATAAAACAGGTAAAATATCACCAGATACACATTCGCATGAAAGAAATAATTCAAGCCAGGCATATCAACTAAGGTTTAATTTGATCAATCATTTTTATGATTTCGTCTACATCATTTAAACTCAGTTTCTTTTCTTTGATAAAAAAACTCAGCATCCCCTGTACAGAATTTTCAAAATAGTTCCCCAGCAGCTTTTCGGTGGCGTAAAGTTTATACTCTTCACGGGAGATCAAAGGATAGTATCGGTGTGTCCTGCCAAAAGCCTCATACCCGATAAATCCTTTGGTTTCCAGTATCCGGATAAAAGTTGATGCGGTGTTGTAAGCCGGTTTGGGATCCGGGAGTTCATCAATTAATTCTTTAACAAAAGCCTTTTTTAACCGCCACAGTACCTGCATCAGTTGTTCTTCGGCTTTTGTTAAATCTTTAAGTTCCATTTGAAATTCGAATAAGAAATCAATGGAATAAATATACAACTAATTAGTTAGTTAAAGAATGCTTTTAAGTTAAGCATCCTTATTTCTCTTTTAAAGGAAGCCATACTGTCATTTCACCTTTACCGCGGTTAGCCCAGGAATAATAAGGGATGGCAATTATACCGCCACCGTTAAGCACAGTTACGCCATTTAAAAGGTATTTCCTGAATTCTGGTTTAAATCCCGCTTTCGGAGAAATAGCGAGGTTTGATACTTTTCCTTTATTATCTGCCCATTCTGCACAGTAAACCAGCGGTCCCCTTTGCAGCGCTACTTTCCCGATATCATCTTTAAGCAGCTGGTTGGCCATGATCTTGCGGACTTCCATTGGCAGGTCTATCTGCACCTGGTCTGTAGTTTTCCATGTTCTGTTTAAAACTGCATAACCGTCCTTAACTTCATATTTTACAGCTTTACCGTTGATACTGATTTTTACTACACCGGTCTTTTGGGTCGCAAAAGTATACAGATCGGAAGGGATAGCCTTATTGTCTGCCCAGCCCGGAATCCTGAACTTCAATGTAAACTGCTGGTCTGATTTAGGGGCTATCTTAAAATTTAATAAACCATCCCAGGGATAGTTGTTTTGCTGTGTAATGCTCACCGGCTGTCCGTCTATCTGCAATTCAGCGTTACCGCTGATGTATAAATTCACATAAGTATCCTGACCACGCTGCGCATAGATATATCCCGGTAATGAGGGTAAAAAGCGCGCCATATTAGTAGGGCAGCAGGAACATTCAAACCATCCTGAACGCCCTGCTTCCATATCCTTGTGCGTAAACCCATTGGTAATCTGTAATGCATTGGTATAAAAAAATGATTTACCATCCAGGCCCACTCCCGAAATCAACCCGTTATATAAAATCTTTTCCATCAGGTCCGCATACTTGGCATCACCATGCAGTAAAAACATACGCTGGTTCCAGAACACATTACCGATGGCCGCACAGGTTTCGTTATAAGCAGTGGCATTTGGCAGTTCATAGTTTTCTCCGAAACGTTCGCCATCCCCTACTGCACCAATCCCGCCCTGTACATAGATCTTTTTATTGACCATGTTATCCCAGATTCTGTCTATCGCATCAATGTATCCTTTATCACCTGTCAGTGCCGCCACATCGGCCATACCAGCATATAAATACATGGCACGCACGGCGTGCCCTTCGGCTTCATCCTGACTGGTTACGGGTTTATCGTCCTGAAAGTATTTCCCGTTTTTCCAGGCATCTTTACTTGTTTTATCATATCCTTTTTTTCCACGCTCATCAATAAAGAATTTCGCAAGGTCCAGGTAATCTTTTTTTCCAGTGATCCTGTACAGGCGCACCAAACCCATTTCTACGATTTCATGCCCGGGTGCCACATGTCTTTTTGCCGGCCCGAAGGTCTGCACCAGCAGATTCGCATTATCCAGTGCGATGTTCAGCAGGTTCTTTTTGCCGGTAGCCTGGTAATGCGCTGCCGCAGCCTCGAAAAGATGTCCGCTGTTATACAACTCATGGCTCATTTCATTTTCCTTTTCCCATCGTTCTTTACCAGACCATGCGCCGGGATGTAACGGATCGATGGTACGTGCAGTATACAGATAGCCATCCGGCTCCTGCGCAGCTTTAACCTTGGCGATCAGTGAATCTACATATCCATCCAATTTCGCATCAGGGTGCAGCGCCAGTGAGTATGCGGCCCCTTCTATTGTTTTATAGATATCGGTATCATCAAAAGGATATTTCGTACAGAACTTACCCGATTTGGCAGCAGCCATTTCGAAGTTTTTTACCCTGCCTGTGTTTTCACACCGTTCAAAAGAAGCGGGAATGGTTACCGTACGGTTGGTCTCTATCCGCGGCAGCCAGAAATTATCTGTGAGTTTAACCTTAGTAAATGGTACGGGTTGTATCGGGTAGTCTTTTTGCTGACCAGCAACATAACCGCTAGTGGTAAACAATAGTAAAAATAGACCTATTTGGTGTTTCATATGCTTAAATTGGATAATCCTGATCAGAAATGCTGATTTTACCCAATAAAAAGGCTCAACAGCAGTTTCTAAATCTAATGATTATCTGCATTGTTCACAACCAAAAATTAACGTGATTCACGAGTAAATTACCCTTAATCATATGGCAAGACCAGCAAAAGAGAACGAAAAGACTTACTATTTAAGATCCTTATCTTCAATTCTGACATCGTATCTCCCTTTGGCAACCTTCTCCGCTAATTCGCTGATTACTTTGATTTGCTGTTCTGTGGTCTTTTCTTTATCCTCCAATACCTGCTGCAGACGCTCGTTATCCAACAGGTTATTTTTCATCCTCCGGTAAAAAGCATAAGTAATGATCAATGCAATTATTGAAGCAAATACAATCAGTATCGGGGTATAGGTAGCAAAAAGGTCCATATCAGAAGTTCTGGAAATCATCAGTTTCTGTTCCCGCTGTTCCATGGTTACGATACGTGACCTGATCTGATCCATTATCTTTTTGCCCGCCAGCAAAGTACTGATTGTCGGGGGGATCCCTCTCTTTTTATCAGCTATAGTTTTATCAATGAATTTAAATTTGTCATTTATCAGCTTTTCAAGTTCCGGAAAATCCTTTTGCTGCTCCGGGTTATCTGCAGTAAGCAGTTGTACCCGATCAAAATAAGTGAGCACATCATCCTTTGATCCTTTATAAGGGTCCAGAAATACCGATTCGCCGGTCAGCAAATAACCCCGTTGTCCCGTTTCCGCGTCTTTAATCCTGGAGATAATATTATCCAGTCCCTGGATTACCTCAGAGGTATGTTCTACCCAGGCCTCACTGTCTACTAATTTACCGATACTGATATAAGATGCTGCAGAGCTGATGATCAGTGCAGCGAGTGAAATCCCTAAACCTAACAGGATGTTTCTTTTGAAAGTATTAACCATATGAACAACTAAGAAAATCTAATATTTCACAAATATAGAATACATTTCTTAATATAATTCTCTCCGGCTGCGGATTAAAAAACCCTGTAAAAACAATAATCCCGGCTACTTGCGCAACCGGGATCATTCCTATCAGACTACTTGCGCAGTACTGAAGTATTTTTTATTTATCGCTGTTTTTCTTTTCAGTTACTTCAGTACGAATGTCCTGAGCAAGTGTTTTCAAATCTTGCATAGCTTTACGTACTCTTGTTCCGGCAGCACCGTTACCTGAGTTATAAAACTTGTCAGCATCTGCCTCTACTCCGGCGATTAATTCTTTTAATTTTGCGAATTTTTCCATGATATTTTGTTAATTAAATTTGATTTCTGGGTTTAAAGTTAATAATTATTGGTTTTCCACCAAATCATTAACGCATGATTATTGGGTTTTAATATACGGCTATGTTTATTTAAAACCATTTCCAGCGGGGTTTGTTAGCCATAAGCTTATACGTTAATCAATTCAACCATGGAAAACACAGAAGAAGAAAACAAACCCAAAGTAGCTGTATCAGAGCACTATGACCCTGAAAACCCTCAAAATCAAAACCTTCCAAAATACAATAGTACTACCGATCACAGGGAGGGACCCGGGGTACCGACTATCGAAAATTTAAATCACCAAGATGGATTAGAAGACAAGCTAAAAGATGCCACAAACGAAGATTCTGACGAAAGCGTGACAAAAAACGATGCGTCTCTTTACGGAAAAACGGGCAAAACAGACCTCGGGAACGGTCAAAGGGATGAGGATGAAGACGAGGATGAGAAAATAATCCGGACCTGACAGGTATTCTGTCAGGAAATATTTAATACCCTACCGGAGCAGGTTGTTTAGATTTTAAGTTGATCGTTGTACGGTTCAGATAAGGTACCAGAGCAATAAATAAAATGAGCACTGCGATCAGGATACTGATGAATAAATAATAGTCCATCATCGACCTTAAAGATGCTTGCGTATCTACACTCCTGTTCAATAATCCCCTTGCTACCTTCGCAGCCTGGTCCGGTAACATTCCTTTTGCAGTCAGCCCCCTCGTATAAATCCCCAGTCGGTCGGTAACTGCCCCATCTAAGCTGCTTAAATAATCCTGAAAACGGTTTGTGTGGTTATTTTTATTTTTCAGCTGAAAATAATTAACTACTGCAATGCTGCCACAGAAGCTGGTGAAGCGGAAAAACACCCCTGTTGCAGAAGCAGAATTTGCCAGGTGAGCTGGTACCGACGAAATCATAAATACAATGATAGGTGCCATCAGCAGCCCAGCTCCCATTCCCTGCACCAGCAGCGGAATAATAAAAGTACCCGCATCTGCCTGGGTGCTGAAAAGAAACCACATCCATACATGGAAAACCAGCATCATCCCGAATCCATAAATCCAGGTTAGACGCATCGGCCTTTTCATGATGATCAGCCTTGAAGAAATTAAAATGCCCAGCACAATACCAGCTATATTGGCCACCATCATATACCCGATATGGAAAGGGTCCATACCAAGCACTGTGGCAAAGTAAGTTGAGGTAATACCTAAAGCACCACGCACGATATAGAGCGCGCAGATCATGAATGCACCCACAATAAAATTACGGTACTTAAAAACCTCAAGATTAAGATAAGGGCGTTTCATATGAAGCTGGCGGATAATATTCAGTCCCAGCAATACCAGCGCCGCAGCAAAGCTCCAGCGGATCCTCGAATCTTCAAACCAGTAATACTGCTGTCCGTATAAAAGGATATACCCAATCAGGCATAGCAATGCCGAATACAAAAAGAAGCTGTAAATATCGAGCTGATATAATGGCATTTTACGGCTTAAACGTACATTATTCATAATCAGCAGCAGCATAATTGCTCCCGGTATAAACGAAAAGATGATAAACTTGTACAGCACGTTAAAATCGAACACATCCAGAACCGGTGCTGTGATAATCGTAGAAATAGGTGTGATACATAACAGCAGTCCATAAAAAATGGAATACCCTATTTCCCGGGCCCGTTCAGTTCGCAAACTCCCGAATATCAGCGTAATACAAATTGACGTAGACATACAGTTGGCCATCCCTTGTAAAAACCTGAATATATATAAGATATACATATGGCTCGTATGGAAACAAACATAGGAAGTAATAATCTGTACCAGCAGGCAGATCAAAAAGTACTCCCTGGTGGCAATGAACACGAAAAACCGTCTTTCGAGCGCAAAAAAACCTGCTACGGCCGCGTAAAAAGCGATCATAGAATACTGGACATCGGATGGCTCAATGCCATAATATCCGGCAGCACCAGGCGCACTGGCCGTTGATAACCCGAATAACAGCAAGCCGGGAACAATCACTATAAAAATAGTGATCCTGATCAGCCATACCGGGACCCATGATCTGAATACAGGCAATACAGCACTCATTTTAGTCTTTCTTAATTGTAACATTAGCATTCATACCCGCACGCAGCGCGGCAATTGTATCCGCACTTGCGGTCAGCTTTATCTTTACCGGAATACGCTGAACGATCTTCACAAAATTACCTGTAGAGTTATCCGGCGGCAATAACGAGAACCTCGCCCCTGTTGCCGGAGAAAGAGAGATAATCGTTCCCTTAAACTTTTTCCCCGGAAATGCATCGGCAGTGATTTCCGCAGTGCCATTGATATGCATATGACCGATCTGCGTTTCCTTAAAATTGGCAATCACCCATTTACCCGCTTCCTGGTCTACAATAAAGGCAAGTGTTTGCCCGGCTTGTATAATCTGTCCTTCCTGAATCGTCCTTCTGCCCATTTTACCATTATAGGGAGCACGGATTACCGTATAACCTACATCAAGTTTGCTCCTGTTCAGCAGTGCTTCGCGACGCTGTATTTCTGCTTCATACACCCCTTTCTGCGATTTGATATCGTTCACCTTTGACAGGGAGGCCTGGTAATTTTCCTGTGCAGCCTGGTATTCTGAAGTCGCCACATCCAATGCGGCTTTGCTGTTTTCTAATTGCTGCATGGTGGCCGATTCTACCTTGTATAATTTCGAATAGCGGTCGTAATCCTGCTGTTGTCGCAGTAACTTCGCTTTTGCCGCTGCAATTTGTGATTCGCTTGCCTGAGAAACCTTCGCTGTAGTTTGCACATTACTATTTAAAACACCGATCTGCGCACGCGCATTAGATAACGCCGCCTCACCTTCTTGCTGCTGTAACTTATACTCACTGTTATCAATGATCAGTAAAGTATCCCCTTTTTTCACATCCTGGTTCTCTTCGTACTTAATCTCCCTGATAAAACCGGTAACACGGGAAGTAATCGGATTGATATACTCTTCTACCTGGGCATCATTTGTTTCTTCATATTTATAGATATCATATAATGATATCACCCCCCATACGGCAAGAGCAATAGCGATGATACCAGCTATCCAGGCTGTTATTTTAGTAATCAGATGATCAGTTTGCGTATAATTATTCTTAGTCTTCATTTTATAGGTTACCTATGGCCTTTTGTAGTTGATAAAATTGTAATTGTGCTGCTATTCTTGCTGCGGCGTAATCAAAGCGGGTCTGCAATAACTGCGTATCCGCATCCAGCAAATCAGTGATCAGCGAAAGCTGGTTAAAATATGTATTGTTCACGATCCTCAGGTTCTCTGTAGCCTGGGTTATATTTTCTTTGGCCACATCAATACGGGTAAGTGCTTCCCTGTATCTCAGGAAGGATTCATTTACTTCGGCCCTGATTTTGTCTTCCGTATCTGAGTGCTCAATTTCCTGCTGCTGGAACCTCAATTCTGCAGCACGTGTTTTATGGGTATTGTGATACAGTGAAGAAATAGGAAAACTTGCCTTTACACCATAAAAACCTAGTCCGTACAGCGCAATAGAATAAGGGTAAAGCAATATCTGCGGATAGGTATAATTATAATTCGCAAACAGCCCGATTTTTGGTGCAACATTCGCTTTAATATTTTTCAATTCCAATTTGCGCATTTCGGTCTCTTTTTCAGAAATTTTATAGGAATACGAGTGCTGCATGGCATCAGACAGGTAATCTGCATAAGGTCTGAGTACGGGCAGATCGGCCTTTTCATCATCCTGAGGATCAATCTGGGTCTCATCAGGCAAACCTGTCAGGATATCCAACTTCTGACTTGCAATGGCAATATCATTGTTGAGCTGTACGAGTGACATTTTCTGACGGGACAGCTTCAATGTAATACGGAGGACGTCGCTTTTAAGTACCACTCCGTTTTTAAGCAATTGGTTGATCTCTTCCAGTTGTTTTTCCTGGTCTGCGATATCTTTTAGCAACAATGCCTTGAAAATCTTACTCCGCTGTAAATCCAGAAAATAAGCAGTGGCCCTGAGTTTCATTTCCGAAGTGGTCAGGTTGCGCTGCTCCATCGCGATTTCGTTTTCCTTTTTTTCTTCGGCAATCCTGATATTGGTTTTCCCGCCATTGTATACATTTAAATAAGCGCTGCCACCAAACTTGTAGGAAGTATGCACCACCTCAAACTGTGATGGTGTATGGAAAAGTCCGTTTTCATAAATCGGAACATTACTTACACGTGCATATTCACCTTCCGCATCAATTTCAGGCAGCCGTTCGGCCTTCGCATCTTTGATACCTTCTACTGTAGCACGTACTTTGAGGTCCTGGATCTGTATTGTTTTGTTGTTGACCGATACTTTTTCCCATACCTGGTTTAGTGTAAGCGGCGTTTTAGCCATTTGCTGAGCTTCCACGCTGTTCATCAGTAAGATAGAGAGGCAAATGAGCGTTGTATTTTTTATATGGTAACACATAATATTTAAAGAATGGACAAAATTACAGCTATATATTATTTGTAATTTTATCTATATTACCAAAAATTTGTCCATTTCAGCCAATGCCATTTTTAGAAACGAAAGACTACCTGCACAATATTGATCTTAAGCCAAAAAGTATTTATATCGTACATGAAAGACTGGAACGTCTGCTTCCTTTACATTCACATTCCAAACATCAGCTTACTTATGTAGAGGGTGGTATAGCTTATATCCATGCGAAGGGTAAAAGTTATCTTATCCCTGCAAGGCACTATGTATGGATCCCGACAGGGGTAGATCATTATTTAAGGGTAAGAAGTTCAGCTACAGTTACACGTAACCTGTATTTCTATGTCGAAAATGAAGAAGATCAATTTTATGATAAGCTTGGCATTTACCCGGTTAATACACTGCTGTTCGAGATGATTGTATTTTCTGAAAATTACAATGGTTACATAGAAAAAAAAGATGTGGCCTATCATTTTATGGCGGCAATTAAAGATCTCCTGCCACAGCTCAGCACAAAATCATTCCCTATTGCACTGCCAACCACTACGAATGCCAAACTAAGGCCAATTGTGTTATATATGGCGCAGAATTTCTCACAGCCTTTAACACTTGATGAAATTTCCAGCCGTTTTGGCCTGGGCGAACGGACCCTGTCGCGGTTATTTCAGTCGACCATGAGCATCTCCTTTTTGCAATACCTGAAATTAATCAGGATAGTAAAAGCCATTGAAATGATCTTACAAGGGGATTTGTCGACCACCGAAATCGCATACCTCACTGGCTACAATAGTGTCGCGGCTTTCAGTAAAGCATTTTACCAGTTAACGAATATCAGGCCTTCTGATTTCGGAAAATAGGAATATACTCTTATTAATGTTCTGCAACAGCAAACCAGCACGCAAACCGCCTGCAATAAAAGCAGCGGACCACAAAGCATGCTGAAATCATGAAAAATAAAAAAAGCACCTGTATAAGGTGCTTTTTAATACGCTGAATTAACCAGTTATCTAAACTGGACTTGATTTTATTCCAATCTTTTTAAATAGAAATCTGTAGGTAGGTCAACAATTAACGGCACTTTTTCTACCGCCACAAAACTCAGATCCAGTCCGAAGCCTTTTTCTTCCGGTACACTGAATGTTTTCAGGATACCATAATAAGCCATCGTGAAACGCTCTATGAAACGCAGGCTGTTCGAAGTAGACAATACTTTTTCGATCACTACAAACCTGAAATCACCTGCGATATTGTGCTCTTTCAGGGAAGTATATTTACTGGTAATATCGATTTCACCATTTTTCACCATTTCTTCCACTACTTTTCTAAACAGCACATTTACGCGTTGTTCTACGCGGAAGCCTAAGCGAAAATCAATCCTGACCAGCTTTTTATCGATCAGCTGCTCTACTTTGTATTCCATTGTAAAAGGCTCATCGGTTACATCAACGTGCAGTAACCAATATACATCCGCCCTTTTAGGATGTTTCTGGATCATAGAATACATGATTGATGATTCGATCTCAGAATTGAAATTTGCACTGGTCAGGTATACCAGTTGTGAAGCATATTTTGGAATTGACTCATCCTCACTGATCTTGCTGATAATCGGATAGTATTTTTCGATATCCACAAAACGCATATAGCGGTTCCTGATCCTTCTTCCGTTAGACCATGCCCACATAATAGAGAAAAGTGATATACCAAGGATCAGCGTGAACCAGCCTCCATGCAATATTTTCGCAGCATTACCTGCAAGGAAAGTCATTTCAATTACCCCGTAAACCGTCAGGAAAATTACGATAAGGTACATTGGCACCTTTTTACGCATCAGGAATATAGATACCAGCACAGTTGTCATCAGCATCGCTACAGTAATTGACAAGCCGTATGCAGCTTCCATATGTTCTGATTTCTGGAAGATCAGTACAACAAGGATACAGCCGATAAACAATACCCAGTTCATCGAAGGCACATATAACTGACCTTTGGAATTACTCGGATAGTTGATTTTCACTTTAGGCCATAAGTTTAACCTTACCGCTTCAGAGATCAGCGTGAATGAACCAGAGATCAGCGCCTGGCTGGCTACTGCCGCCGCAACTGTGGCGATCAGGATACCATAAATCAGGAACCAGTCTGGCATAATATGGAAGAAAGGGTTGATTTCTCCGAGATGCTGACCTTGTAATTGCCATAACCATACACCCTGCCCCATATAGTTCAGGATCAGGCAGATTTTAACATATACCCAGCTTACACGGATATTTGATCTTCCGCAGTGGCCAAGATCAGAATATAAAGCCTCTGCCCCTGTGGTACAAAGGAATACCGCACCAATGATCAGGAAAGCCTCCGGATTGGTAGTCAGGATATGGTAGGCGTAATATGGATTGATCGCTTTTAGTATCTCCGGGAACTGCATTACATACGCACCGCCCAGTACAGCGATCATGGTAAACCATAACCACATGATCGGCCCGAATGCCTTTCCGATAAATGAGGTACCGAATTGCTGGATACCAAATAAAAAGGTGATGATTAAAATAACGATAGGAACTGTAGGCAGGCCTTTGTAAATAATACCCAAACCTTCAATTGCCGAAGAAACCGTTACCGCAGGGGTCATGATGCCATCGGCCAGCAAGGCCGCACCGCCAATCATCGCCGGGATAATCAGCCATTTCGCTTTACGTTTTACCAGGGAGTATAAAGAGAAAATCCCTCCCTCCCCTTTGTTATCTGCCTGCAGCGTGATTACTACATATTTAATAGTGGTTTGAAGGGTCAGTGTCCAGAAGATACAGGATAAACCACCTAAAATCAGGTCTGGTGTAATTAGCCTGTCGCCAATAATTGCTTTGAACACGTAAAGAGGAGAAGTACCTATATCTCCGTAAATGATTCCTAAGCTTATTAATAAACCCGCAGCCGTTAGTTTATTGACATCTTTATGATTTGCCATTTTTTAAAATTGAGTGGCGCAAATGTATGCAATTGTTAAGTGATTGAAGCGCAATTTTTTCGGTATTTTTTTCTTATAAAAAAGGCCTTAATATTGAGAACAAAACGCAGGTTTCTATATTAATTTCATGTTAAGACAACACTATTGTTAACAAAATGATAATTAAATATTACCGGAAAGTTAAATTACCTTTGCGGGGTGCCGATACCTCTATTTATTATCTACGAACTACTGACAAGAATCCATCAGGTAGACCCGACTATTGGGTCTTATGTCAACCATAAATTTAACAAATCCGGCGCAGTTATTGTTACCTCTAACAGAACAATAAGAATCAGAAACGCGATATTGAACCGGCAGTTTAAAGACCCGAAACTGGTACACGAATCTGATTTGGAGCTGCTGATCGGCAAAAGGTAATCTAACCTCATCTGTGCTTGACGCTGGCTTAACATTGATCATTTATTTTTACAAAAAACAAAAGGTCAGTCATGAACAGTATATTTAATTTTTTCACTCCGAGAGATAAAAAGTTCCAGCCATTATTTGAGCGGGATGTTAAAAACCTGGTACAGATCGCCGAGACCTTGCTATTGGTATTAAATTCTGACACAGAAGATGACCGCAAGACCAATCACAAGGAAATTGAGCGCCTGGAACAAGTTGGTGATAACATTACCCATGCCATATTCCTCGAACTCAGCAAGAATTTCATTACCCCTTTTGACAGGGAAGACATACACATGCTGGTGAGCGCAATTGATGATATCGCAGATTATATTTTTGCGGCTTCTTTAAATATAGAACTGTATAAGGTGAATTCTTTTGAGCCGGAGATCAGCGGACTGGCGAGTTTAATCATAGAAATGTGTAAAGATCTGGAAACTGCCATTTTGGAACTCCCAAATTTAAAGAATCCCAAAGTTATTGCCGATATTTGCGCAAGAATAAATAAAGGAGAGAGCCAGGCAGATCATCTATGCAATACTGCCATTGCGCGTCTGTTTATCACAGAAATGGACGCAATAGAGCTCATCAAGCAGAAAGAGATCCTTCAGACTCTGGAAATGGCTACAGATAAATGTGATGATGCAGCAAATGTGCTGGAATCGATCCTGATTAAAAACGCGTAAACAATAATGTTATCAAAAAATAAGAGTATTCCTGTAAAACCACTGTTCAAATTAAATCAAGCCGACGATACCTTTAAGTATAAGCCTTTGCCAAAACCTTTTGGTGCCTATCCTTACCGTTTAAAACCAGAGCTGGAAATAGCAGATCCAAACAAGATCATCTTCCAGGTAGTTGGCGATACAGGCGGATTAAAGTCGCCCGCTTTCCAAAAGCTGATCGCTGAACAAATGGGCAAGCAATACCTTAATCCTGAAAACGCAGACAGTAAGCCTTCTTTTCTCTACCATGTTGGTGATATCGTTTATCACTTCGGAGAATCAGACCAGTACCAGACGCAGTTTTTTACTCCCTATGCAGATTACCCCCTTCCGATTTTCGCGATCCCGGGAAACCATGATAGTGATGTGAACCCGGCAGCTAAAACGTCTTATGAAAGCTTAACACCTTTTACCGATGTATTTTGCGGCGCTGCTGCAAGAGCTGTTCCTTTTGGAGATAAAAAAGACCGTACCAGTGGTGTACAGCCAAATGTATACTGGACTTTACAGACACCAGTGGCCAATATTATCGGCCTGGCCAGTAATGTCCCTAAATATGGGGTGATTACTGCGGAACAAAAACGGTGGTTTATAGAGGAACTTAAAAATGCGGCTGCAGAGCGTGCCGACCGTGCGGTGATTGTTTGTTTGCACCATGCGCCCTATTCGGCCGACTTTAACCATGGTTCCAGCCGCGCAATGATCACCTTCCTGGAAGAATCTTTTGAAGAATCAGGCGTTAAGCCAGATCTGGTCATGAGCGGACACG
>Ga0247810_10000374_pt1 | contig 55713 bp, 63 predicted proteins | sample UWRJL119311C1_FD_179918 | JGI IMG/M metagenome (GOLD analysis project Ga0247810, IMG submission 179918) | Plant litter microbial communities from Arlington Agricultural Research Station in Wisconsin, United States - UWRJ-L119-311C-1 | ecosystem: Environmental > Terrestrial > Plant litter >...
GGGGGTGGGGGGGGGGGGGGGGGAGTATGGATCGGGGATGGGCATGTATGTACTGTACAGTCCATAATGGATAGGATGGATAGGATGGATGGGATGGGAGCATCCCAGAGTCTCAGTCGCCTGCCTGGCACGTTCTGATTCTCGACGAGCTCGTGGACGACGACGGGCTTGCGTGCGTGCGTGCGTTGACTTGCGTATTGGCCGCTCCACAGTATTGCATTTGCAAAGTAACTCCACCCTCCCTTCTCCTCCTCCACCCACAGACCCTCGTTGTTGTTGTTGGATATCTCTGGTCTCCCGTCTATTCTGTAGAACCCTGAGGATAAACCCCCCCCATTGACCTCGAGAGACTTTCCCCCAAAGCTAAAGTATGGCAATCCATCCACATCCTCGCAGGGAATTGAGTTCCCCCACATAGTCTGGCCGAGTCGTGTCCTGGCGGCCCTGACGGACGTTACGTGCTGGTATGATGGTTGTCGCAGTGTCGTCTTAGACTGCTTCACAGCGAGTCCAGCGAGTCAGCCATTGAGCCATCGTACAGCTGCCATCCAACAGCTGTAGCAGCCTCTAGCAGTCTCCAGCTGGCCCTGAACCCCTCCTCGCCAGCGGTTCTCCGGAAACCCCATTCAATTAATTGGTACGGTATTGTACGTACTGTATGTATGGTACAGTACATAGGCACCGTTGTAGCATCCGGCATCCACGATATACACCGCACGCGGTGGTCGATGATGGCGTTTTGTCTGACGGTCCCATGTTGTTCAAACCAGTCTGCTGCTTCAGATCCCTAGTCACTGTCTCTTCTCACTTGTCACTTTCCACGCACTTTTCACTTTCCACGTCCAACTGCACCCGCGAACTCAACCCCCACCACGCCACTATCCGACTATAAGAGTATAAGAACCATAAAGACTATCACACTATACAGCAGGGTGGTAATGCAGGCACCATCTGCCAAAAGAGGGATCCCGAGCCTCTGCCGTCAGCTCGGCTGGCGACGGCATTTGCGTTTCGGGGTCGATTTCGGGACAACTGGTCAAAGCAGACTCGCTCGACTTTACATAGCAGTGCAACCGTGATACAGTCTCTTATAGAGATAGAGATATACCATCTCGTCGCTATTCGTGGGAACAACAAACAGAAACCCCCCAAAACCCCAGGGAAAATAAGCCACAAAACCTGCATCAATTCTATCAAAGGGCCCTACATGCATCCCAGACCATAAATAACACCATGGTTGTCCCCCCCCCCACGGCTTCCATTGTTTCTTGGAAGTGCTGGTCAAAGCATCAAAGGACCCCGTTATCCGGATGAAATACAACCGCCGCGCAAACTCACCCGGCCACATCGCATCAGAGGAGCCACGTTCTGGAATCACGGCCAATTCTCAACTGTGCAGCTACAGTAGCTTGCAGCTATTTCGGAATCCGATTGTAAACACGCTAAACAAGCCGGACATGCCAATCACTACCCCCATCATATATTAACACGCGTCGCTTGGCACTTCCTTCATGTCAAACCCGCAGGCCTATTGCGTGTTGATATGCTGAATCATTCCGGTATATAAAGCAGATATAGCTGCCTGTACAATATGCGATGTACTCTACAGAGGACCTTGAGAAATATACACCTTGAGAAACATACGCCTGGCGTGCCAATGCAGGCCACACTAAAAAATGACAGATCTTGAAGATATCGAGCCTAATACCCCAACCGCGGAATGTCCACAAGTTTGGACTACCGTGGTAGCCTAGCCAGCAAATGGACTCGGTAAGACCCTTAGATGCTCACCGCAACGTAGTTCAAAGATAGGTTCGTCAAATTTCTCCATTTGAACTGCAATTTTCCAGGGAGAATCCCTTGACCGACGTCCGATGACTATCGTTATCATAGCCTTTAAGCCATGCACGTGTTGAGCGAGCCCATAAGCTATTGGCAAGCGGCTCAAAGGGTAATTATCATCACTTTCAATTTCTTTGTCAATATCCCTTAAGAAATTATCGGCTCTTGCCAAGTCCCTTTAACCAACTACTGTAGTAGTTTAGAAGAAGATTTCAGACGCAAAACCAAGAATACTTAGGATCCGCTTTGCGTCCTAGAAGATTTGCAAATTCAGACTGATACATCACCGACATGATGGTACAGTAGCAGGGAATTATTTCCTTGGACTGTTGTATGATATGATATGTGCGAGTGCGATTACTGATAGGTAGGGGTTGAAAATTCGTGTGTGTAAAGCTGTAATTTTACCTTGAATATTACAATACACCGTAATTCTGCGATCGACATGTAACATTGACAATGCCTGCTTTTCTCCAGGATCCAGGGCTCTTAATGGGTAGTGTGCTCTATTACGCTACTTTCTAGCCCGTGTTTATAAAATTTCAAGCATTTTAAACCGCTTGAAAAATAATAAGCTATATGGGAATCTGCCGAATCACTCCCAATACGATATCTCTAATCATGGACCCGCTTAGGTCATGTGACATTCGACAGTCACATAACCAGCGATGGATATACTTTATAACAATATAGCAACAGTATCAATCAAGAATTTAACTTAATAATACTGTGTATATAGCTATTGATTTTAAAATGTGTCAAAAACCGCATCTGTTGAAATTATGTAGCATTGTGTAAGGCAAGAATCCCCGAGGCACATTGCATTCTTTGCCTAGGTAACCATGTCCCCTCAAACATCCTCACCACTTGATTCACAATGCCAGTGTCGGTCGCAGCCAGTTTCCATCGCTTCCCAGAGCTTCCCCCTGAAATCCGACACGCGATATGGAAGCTATGCTGGCCGCACCGCGTTTGCGACATGGACCAGATCCCATGTGCAGAAGATGTGGCATTTACAACAGCATGTCTCGGGGTTGGCATGACAGGTTTCCTCAACTCGCTCCCGCCCGTCATTGCCCAGGTATGTCGAGAGTCGCGCGTGCTGTTTTCGGGACGTCATACAGCTGCGGTTAGGGACGCGGTGCTGGCCGGGGAGGACTTGCTGGCCCCTGAATCTCGAGACTTTGGATGTTATGCCGATATGGACTGGTTCGACCCGGGCACAGACATTGTCCATCTGAATGTATGTAAATGACGCCTCGATTGGCTTTCTGGTTGTCAGCTACTAATGGAAAACAACTGGCTAACGGTGGAGTGACAGTGGCTTCCCCACCTCGAGTACAACTCGTGGAATAACGACAGCAACCCCGTCGCGCAATTCCTGCGCCTGGCAGCTACTTGCCAAGGGGCATCTATACCGGCCGATCTCGTGCACTATTATGATATCCGCCCAGGCGGATACCCTGTGTACGAGTATTTCATGTATACTAACTGCAAGCCACACTTTAACAATCGTACTCTGGAGCTCCTATCCTCCAGGAAAGACTATCTAATGACGCTGAAAATCGTGTGTTTGCACATCAGTATAGAAGCGGCGCTCACCAGCGAACTGTTTGGAAGGCTCGGCGAGGAGCGCGTCGTGCTCGTGCCTACCGCAGACGTTGAAAGGATTAACAAGTATCGTAAGCTTTGGGAAGCCGGGCCAGACGATCGCGAGGCAGGAGAGTTCTTCGATACAATGCCGCTACTGCAGGGGAATGTCGTGAAGTGGCAATATGAACTTGTTGTATACTGGCTGCGTTTCAAGTGTGCACAGGCTGTGAAGGATGGGCTTGCAAGTAAGGATGACCTGGATGCTATTTGGCTTGACACGCAATACAGCTACGAGGAAGATGATTATGACTCTGATGAAGGGAAGCCAAGATACAGCAAAGGCCCAGGGGCAAATTGGACCGGGTACTTCGATGAGCATCATCCGTTTGTGAAGGACGTTTTAGAGCAAATGCCAAACTTTGAGCCGGTCATAATGTTCCGGCTCTGTGAGCTGAAGTGTTACGAGAAATATGAGCCAGAAGCAAGTTAGAGCAGTGAAATGGTAGAAAGTCGTTTCGTACTCCTAGTGTCATGGGCGTTGATGTTCGAGGATTGGAGCTAGAGAGGTCTAGTTTTTTCTAAATCTAAACGCAATTAAGCCTGCTATAATAAATTTTTACAGAGAAATAGCCGTATATTGGTTTTTTAAAAGTAAAATGACTAAGCTTGAAGTGGTGTCACGACAGCTTCGACAACCCCTGGTACCCTCAAAGGTTGAAACCATATGTTACTACGGGAGTATTGGTCCACAGAAGAACGTGCATCAACCCGTGAACGGCAACCGTTATTAGCAAACCATCAAGGTTGAGAGAATAAAAACAGAGTTTGGTGCTTGCACACCTGCTACACCAAAGAACACGCGGCGTAGCAAATGCACACTTCCGGCTCCATCGGAAACACCAGATAGTGCAACATTCCAACTGTTGCCAACTGATGCTTTTGCTTCAGGTAAGATCTACCCCGAGGTTCCACCACGAAAACAAACTAGAAAGTCACGCAAGGTGTCAACGGATCATGTATCCCTGACGCTGTCGATAACCTGTCGTGAAACATGAAGCTTTCCAGAAACCCGGGAAAAAAGAGTACGTAACACGAACGCAAGATTGGTTCAACTCTCTCGGCACTGCTGATTTTACCGTTCCTTTTTTTTTGTCACAAGAACTTTCATCCATAGGTTGGGCCCCTCGATACTGGGTAAAGAAATTGCGTTTATTATCCAAAGGGGGCAGGCGGACGATGGCGAACCAAAGCGAAAAAATTTCGAACGCTATCACGCAATAGATGGAGCGCCAGAACGAGGGGAAGAGCAATTGCGGGGGATGTTTTGAGCTTGTTTTGCAATTCTGGACGCTGGCGTTCGTGTTCAATGACTAAAGATCTTCAATGAAGATCCCTCGTCTCATCTAGTGCTCTCCATATATTCCCCAGCCTCAAGCAATTCCTCTACCCGTGACATACCCGTCGTCGAGTTTGGTATCACGTGATTTATATATCTATAGCTCTCGGCTATTGAATAGGGGCTCCGGCGAAACGAAGAACGCCACTAAAGTGGGTATATCGGCATCCTTGATACATTTGGACGGCGAGATTGAACAAAATGTGTATGAGTAAAACATTCCCAACTTCTGATAATATTTAGTGCTTCCGCTTATCAGAGTGATTCCCAAAACTGAACTATAAGTTCTAGGACTATTAGAGGCTTGACTCACACCAACAATCTCGGTGAGCCAGGGTATAATTGACAAGACAACTCGCTTATTCTAAAGCGTCATGTTAGAAATGCCTCAATTCACTCACTCGTAGAAATGGCGCAAGGAAACTTGGAGAATTTAGACAGAAATCCCGCAAAGGGTACACCACAACGATTTCTTTCTCAACGCGTGAAGATTAGGACAAGTCACAAGCTGAACGCAGGAGCATGCATTTACAAGGGATCCTCCACGTCCAATCTGCGGCATGTTGAAGTCCCTTTACCTAGTCTCACTTCACACAGATAATCCCTCAGCAAATCCCGTGATGGAAGAGTCGATCGAAATGTTCCCGCGTGAAAACAGCGCCTTCTCATCTTCCCCTTTTCCACATCTTCACGCATGATTTCTCTTCTCGTTAAAGTGGCGTAAAAGTCAGCATGCAGCGCATCGCTCTACGCGTCTCCAAGTCTCAACTACACCTCGCCCACGACGTGGCAGGTAGGCAAGCAAGAGACGGGATAAACGATAATGCACAAAGTTCTGATTGGCCAGGGATTAATATACTCATACAAAGATTGTGAGATGCTTCTTGTAGTACCTTGGGCGAGGCTCTAAAGCCTGAACACTTGATGGCCACAATCCCAACTTGGCTATCAATATACGCATTCTTTTGTTGAAATGTGTATGATGAACTAGAGATATACTTGAATCCAGGAAGAAAACCAAACACGTCCTCATCTGAAGCCACAGAAGCCGGATCATATCATCCTCCTCCTACAAGTTTCATTAGGAGGCTCATCATTCCTTCATTTCAGATCCAATAATCGTACACCAATCTCTCCAAGTTAATCATTATGGATGAGTAGATTAGCGGCTGGTGGACGCCAGAAGAATTGTTCGGCCAACTTCTCACTAAGTGAGCATCTCATCACCATACCATGGTGAAGATATATAAAATGCCGCAAGTCGATTTCTACCTAGGATCAAGAACTCTAAAGTAACATAAACCGTCGACACGTCCCTGCTTTCTTGACTCTGTCTAGGTTTAGAAGCTAGACAGTTATTGGTACGATACAAATAAGAGAAAGCTTGTACTTGTTTGGGTCATGACTTCCTGGAGAAAGACATGTACAGATTCCATTGCAACTGGTACGTATAAACTTGACATAGCGAAGACCACTTAACCAACTTAGGATTTGTTGGTGTACTGTTCGGAAACTGTGGTGTATAAATACGCAACGATCACTAGGATATGAAGGCCAAGATATGCCTTTACGGAATTAAGATTCACGGTTGAAACATAAAGCTTGTGATATATCAAGTGCATTTACCTCGAAAGCAATTGGTCTTGAGCAGCTAGCTAGTAGGAGGCCTTCATCTCTTCATGGCCATCGTAAGAGCAAACAGCTTTGTGTTGCAGTTATGAAGGCGAGTAAATCAAAAATTGGTCCTATAAGTTCCCCCAAAGAATCTGATACAATTCAAGAATCCATCTCTGTACCACCCTGAACTGCAATTGTGTTGTAGGTTTCACCATGTTGTCGTATAAGGCGGCTATCTAGCAAGTTTTAGACTGGGAAAACGTTAGCACATATCACATTGTTGAGGCTTAAATCACTTACCACCAGAAATGGCAAAATTAACCACTAGGTAAGCGAACTGCGTAGAACACACCATCCGCGACGTACCAACGGCACTGACCAATATCTCCAGAGTCAATAGTTAGACGATTGCGTTGAATAAATGTACCATCCTCCTCGCGGCACCAATACATGCGATAAGGGTCATCATCGGCGGGTTTCATCTCTTGTTTTTTATTCATCTCAAGTCTTGAAGCGGTGGCCATTTGCGTGTTGAGAAGATCAGTGCCTGTTTGTCCATAAGTACCAAAGGCAGGTTGCTGAACATGAGTGGTGAATACACCGCCGCCAACCATACCGCCATAATATTGTGGATTCACAGCGCCTGACTGTTGGTAATACATGGGATGAGCTGGTGGATAGTATGCTTGAGGAGCCTAGTTGATCCATATTAGCAAATATACAGGCTAGAACCGAGGTTGCAGATATAAAACAACTTGCTTGGTGATAGTAAGGAGTTTGTTGATAGCTATACAAGGCATAAGGGTAGACTTGGGGAAGAGGAGCAGATACACTGTAGCCTGCTGGCCCGATCGGGACAGAGGGACCTCCAGGTGGAGTGTAGTATGGCTGCATAGAGACTGCTGGAGCAGAGGGAATTGTAGATGTGGCAGATGGGGTGAGCACCGCGGAAGCAGCTGTAACCGTAACGGGAGTAGCTTGCGTGGTAGCAATTGGAGTTATGACTGTAGGCAGTGGAGCTTGAGGGCTATAGACAATACCGCCAATTGTGATAGTACCATCGGATCGAGGTATATAAGTATGAATGTTTGGACTGTTCGTAGTGTTTTGGATGTGAGGGTGATGGTTTTGTCGTTGGGCCATTCCGATGATAGTGAGCCGCGGCCAGAGAGAGAATCTATTGAGCTGTTGGTGTTGTAGGCATGGAAAACATCTCTTCGTTCAATCGCGTTGCGGTATTTGTAGTAGGCAGGTCAAGATAGGCCAGCGGATAGCAGCTTTATTTGGCTCATGGTGTGGGAATGAATTTATTCGGACTTTAGGGAAGCTGAGAGATGGTATATTGACTAAAGGCGAGGCTCGAAATCAAGTAAAGCAGAGACAATACTTACATAAGGATTCTTTGCGCCCACAATTTTAACCACAGCGTTGGCATTGGGATCATACACCAAAACCCCATTCTGGGATGCTCTCCTCCTCTTCGGATTCTCAATCTTGACATCCACAAAGGGCCAACATGGAAAGCACATGTTCAATTTTGACACGGTAGCCGCTTTTCTGTCTGTATTGGTGATTGACCGTATCTGCTCTTGAATGTTTCAATATGTTCTACTCGAGGTTGACGCGGAAATTCCAGATGAGATTGTGGTACAAGAAGCCTTACTTCTACTACCTTCCGATGTTGTTCCTTCCATTCTTGGCGCTTAATCTAGGAAGACTAGAAACAAGACTTGAGCAGGTAACGTTGAGAATAGAGCTGTATAAAGTAAGGGAGCAAATTTTGCACGACGGTTCGCCTCTCTGCTTTAGAGAACGATAAAGTACAGTTCACAGGCCAAGTTATATATGTTGTATGATAGCTTAGTAGTTTTGAAGAATAACAATTGAATATTTCCATAGGTGAGGGTGTAGCGGGCTCAAACCTTCACACCAATATACTCTTCTGAGCAACTGACAGGATGCAGTCCAATTACTCATTGGCCAAAGATATCAGTCATCAGTTCTAACCCATGACTACCCTTATTGTATGCAGCCTCTGCTTTATTTCGTATATACTCCCCATAAGGTTCTGAGGCCACCAATTCTCCTTTAAATTCACACCCATCGTTAATAAAACATTCTACCCACCGCTCCTTCTGCTCTATAGCAGCTTTACGTGCTGCTTCCCACTCTTTGGTCTGTTCTTCGCGTGTTTTCTTATCTTGTGACTTGTATCTATCAGTATCGTGACGTTTACCTAGAGAACAGGATAGATAACTGACGTGCTGAAAGAATACCCTGCTAGACAATTTGGCTTTCTCACTTCGAAGCTTTAACGCAGCTTGCATTTTTGAAAAGTCCTCCTTATTATATATATCATTCCATGGGCCTTTCTTCCCCTCACCTAGATCAATGTAATAGGACCAGGGGCCATGAAGAAGAGTGTAGCCAGTACGAGCTTCACTACTTCTATTTGCTAAGACGTAAGGTGGACTTCTATACGATTCTTCGTTCCTCGGGATCTCTAGCTCATATCTGAAAGATTGTGTCGAAGGTATAATTGCATTAGCAGAAGTATTTGACTTAGCATTGCTGAGCGGCCTAAGACTCTGGTTAGTAAAGCTTTCCGGTTTGCAGGGCAGAGCTTACATTGGCTCGGTTACTATAACAGGAAGTTGACCTAAATCAAGTCGTACACTTTCTTTTTCGTATTTAAGTGGATTAAGCTGTCCCTCACGTAATTTTCTACCCAATGGCATTTTCGGAGAACGCAATTCATCTGGTGTCTGATCTATGGGCAAAAGTTGTTGAACTATGGAGAGACTGCTGTGTCCCTTTGGCTTAACGGAGATGGCATTGAAACGGATTGTGCTTAGTTGAGTTGCATCACGGAGGATTCCTAGGAATTCTTCAAAACAGGTATCGTAACTAATGTATAGTTTCGTATTATCCATCAAACCCCCTTCACCTTCGCGGAGTGTCATGAGATGAACTTGAAACTCAGGTTTCTCTGGATGTTGTTTATAGTCGTTCGGGGTGCGGGCGACATCTTTTTGGAGACGCAATTTCACAAGAAACCTGACCTAAGTTTATGTTAGGGACGATTCTTTGGCAGTGAATGGATTTTGGATGAGAAACTGTGATTCTCTCTGGCACATACCTTATCGTTCAAACCAGCGTTCTTCAAAAGCGGTCCAGGAATTTCTCCTTGCTCTAATTCTGCGACGATCATTCGCGATAGCTGCTCAATCATATTCGGAATCTTGACAAGTGCAATAAGATGTTCGCTGAGAAACTTAATTCGCTGGGCCTCGTTCCCGACTTCTATAATGGCAGCTTGGAATGCAGGCATTAAATCAGTAGACATAGGCCAACAAAAGCCAGAAAGATCATCAATACTCAGAAAAGACATTTTGGAAGCATCGCCATGTCCACTCGTGTTCGATTCAAAACCGACTTCATCGCTGTATCTTAGCATACCCCATTCCATCAGTCTCACGAACGCGGCTTTTACGGAGGGTTGATTTGCACCTAAAAGTCATCAAGATTGCTGTTTACACAATGGAGCTGTTCGACATTTAGTGAAATCGTAGTGAACGTACAATCATGGGCCTTGTCTGGCTTTAAAATAAAGGGGGCGGTCTCTGACGTTACAGTGGTGGAAAAGTTCGGTGGCAATGGCTCCATGACAGCTATTTCTTTCCTCGAATTCTATGATAGGTGGTTCTTAGATAAATTTGAGGTGGTATTGTGGAAAATGTAAGTAGGCTTTTGCTGTTAATAACATTCTTTAGGCGTGTTCTCTTGCCGAGAATGTATTGAAGGTTAAGCTCTGACATATTCGAGAAGGTGCTATCGTGAAGCTATCGTGAAGTAGCCATTGTACATAACCCTATAATTCACTTCCGCTAAATTCACAAGGAGTTGACCTATGAGTCTCTCCATAGTAGAATATAAACAGTGTAGTTTTGATTCCCTATGTGTGTTCAGCGAAAATTAGTTCTCATGGAAGGCGAGGTATTAAACAACATTCTCCATTATTTGCTACACTTGCTACTGTTTAAACGCCGCCAGACCTTCGTATACGCAACTGCGTAGCCATCTATATTTACAATGTTGCCGAGGCAAGAGGAGAGAGATCACCTTCCATCCATCGCTTATGCATCCCGCGCCATTAATGAATCATCTATAATCAAACAAAGGTAGAGTATGCTGGTACATGAAAGTGTGTTCAAGGTGTTGTTCTAGATGCTCCGGTCCAATACTTTGCAATCTGCGAAGCAGTCATAAATGGTGAAGAAACCAATCGTAACTTGGAAGAGTTAATCGATTTTGGAGGGGGAAGTATTTAAAATAGCGCCTTCCGTGTAACCTGCAGACGAATGTTAATATATATACTCAAAAAGGAAGAGATTTGTGTCTTACAGCCCAAGCTCCTGCGACCGAAGCAACGATACCTCCAGATATCATCATTGGTCTAACGCCTCTTGTGCTTTTGAAAATCATTCCGCTAAGTCCGCCAGCCAGCACGCTGTTTACAGAGTCATGCTTTCCTCGAATGTTTCCTATGAACGAGTTGAATCCGTTGTATACCATGGCAATTACTGCCGCAGAGTTCCCTAAGAATGGTCCTCGCCTTGTCACTGCATTGAGGACAGAGTTTAGCCGCAATTTCGGAGGTTGGCCATTTGATCTGCGAAGTCCCTCCTGCATTCCCCATGCACCACCGAGAGTCAAAGCAGTCAAATATGTGACTCCGGTTCCATAACATAAATCATCCGACCAGCCCCTTGATGGCAAAGCAGATTGCGAACCGGGAAGATCAGAAATGGCAGAGTCCTCTAAGGATAGATAATCGAGCGTCTGCTGGTTCAGGCCAGCGAGGGGATGTAATTGTGAAGGATCCGCAAAGCTGGGCCCGCCGAGGAAGGAAGAGACATCTTGAGCTTCTGAAGGGTCGAAAGGAGTTGATTGGAATGAATCGCTAGGGGGGTTTGAGACTGGTGAAGTATTGGGGTTCGTCGTTGTTGGAGACGACTTTTTCCCTGTAATCTTATCCCAAATTGACATTGTGTGCGGCGTGAAAGTATCCTTTAATTGGTAGATGGGAGGCTGTCTTGAAGATTTAAAGTCACTGTTGCCATCGCGATGACCTCAAAAAAAGAAATCGGTGCACGGACTTTAACTTTTATATGTCACGTGATCGGCAACCTAGTCAGAAATTTTACAATGAGCTTTCAACATTAACATCAGACATAGAAGGCAATAACCAGAAATAATACCTCAAGGAGGGTTCAAGGATATGCAGTTTTTACTTAAAACTCACCTATCATTTTCAACCTCCGAAGAGTTAACTAGGTAGCGTATTATAACCTCGTCAGGTCATACATCAGGGATCAAGTTGTCTCTAGTTAGCGTCAAAATTGACCGAGGACGTTTCATATCTTTTTCTGGAGCTACCTAATGGTTGTATGGTTGTGGTGTAAGGCTTCTGGTTTTTGTTATCTGATATTATGGCCCAAGAAAGGAGTTTAGAGACGATTCCTTCCGACAAGGTTCTTGTAAAATGGTTGGAAGGCAAACCGAGCAGTCTGCAAGAAGAGTAAATAATTTCCTTTAACACTTCTTTCACTGTATATTTGTCTGACTACATTTCATAGGACTGTAACCGCGAAGTTCAAGGAACTTCTTGGCAATGCAGCTCAACCTCGCCATGCTTCTGGGAATGCCTGTCTCAAGCTTTGTCATTTTGTTGAACAATGCCGAAGTTCACAATCTCCTGTAATGCAAGGTCTCATACTGTCAGAGAATAGCTGTCTAGGTCTATTCAATTTCTTCATTGAGTGGAGCGAAAAAAACCAGAACCGATCAATGAGACAAGTCTTAGAGCTTACAAGTTCCTTGATTGCCCTTCAACCAGATAAAGACATCTCAGCTTCCGTAAAGAGAGCCATTTTGAAGAGAACCCTGACTACTATAAACCACAGAGCTGCTCAACCTCTTGTCAAACCTGCATTCAAGTCATTGGAATGCTTCTTAGGCAAGTCAAGTATATCAATAAAAGACTTGATGAACTCCTACAAAGTTGAAGAAGGCCTTCCTGGGATATCTACCGATCAAGATTCATTACTAGACTCTCCGTACTGGGATGATTTTGTCTCTGGCGTGTTCGACTGGATGGCAATGCCGGATATTTCTCCTGCAGCGGGGAAGTTTCTTGTTACGCTCTTCGGGCAGCTGAGGAAACTATCTAGTGAATCCGAAAACTCTAATAACAAGTACACCGTATTGTGGCAGCGTTGGGTAAGAAAAGGATTAAAGAAAAACCCAGCGGCACTTGAAAACATAAAGAATCATCTGCTCTCCCCTCTTTTCAAGCTTGATCGTCCAGGTTCATTGGCCTTTCTGGGTGATCTGAATGAGCAAAGACCTGCATCGAACCTCAGAAGACCGGAGTTGGATTCCCATTCACTGCTTCGGCTCGCTGCAATGGAGGTAGGGAAGAAAGCAGGCCTGGTTGAAGAGCCAAGTATGTATCTTCATTTTGACCATATGCAAGACTGACTTCTTAGATACCAATCAATTTCAAAAACCCCAGAAAACCTATACGCGTTTCATTGTCTTGGACGAGCAAACGATCGAGCCATTACTGTCTCATTCGCTCAATACTGTTCGCTCACTTGCTCTTTCAGTTTTGGTGTCCTCCTCCTCTTCCACCAGACCCTTTAGCAGTGTAGCCCTGGAAATTTTGCGCAGACGTCTAGGCGCCCTTCATGCAGATACAGATGCAAAATTTCGCAATGATGTACTAAGTCAATCAAAGCATATGATTGAGAGGATTCGAGGGGCTACTGCTTCCTTGGTACGAGAACTCTTCAAATTGAAATCCGGCGCGAATATTTCAGACCAAAGCTCTGAAAACTCACGGACAGGAGAAGAGCTCGCCAGAGTCAATTGCGACTTGCAAATGCATAACAATTTCATCAAATGGTATCTGGGGTTTCTACTTGGAGAACTTGTCCCGACAGCTTCATATCAACGACACATTACTGCATTACGGGCGATCAACCTAGTACTTAGATCAGGTCTAGGAACCGAACATACGTTATTAACTCAGACTGCTGACCATGCCACTGTCTGGCCTTATAGGGTACGGATTTTCACCTCTGGATGTATGCGATTGCTTCTCGATCTACTGGTAGATCCATTCGAGGATGTCAGAGTAAACGCAACTGTGATATTGAAATTTGCTTCTCAGAATGACTTCAATAACGGAGGTGTTACTGCATATTTGGTGGACCTGGAAGAGGTATATACGCTGGCGAAGGATGCCTCTGTACCAGTAATAGAGAACTATGGCTCAGCTGTTACCTCTAGCATAGCACAAGAACCCTTGGGTCTCTTAACTGACTTCATAGCCCGAGCTAGCGAGATTTCGAAACGGACAGGTCGTGCTGATTATGCTGACGGCGTCGCTCGATGCTACCAGTTATTGTACGGTTTGTTGAACTCTACAAATGATCGACTGGAATTGGTCAGTGACTTAGTGAACTCGCTGGACTCGAAAGTAGTAATAGCTGAAGTAAGCTTATCAGCGGCTGTTGCGGAAGCTCCTGTTCATGGAATCCTTGCTGCTTTAAGGTAGGCTTCATTTCATTTATGGACTATAGTTACTAATGCTTCGACAAGTTTTATCTGGGATTCCATAGATCTGTCGACTGACTATCAATGCAACCCCCATGAAACCGCAGGAACATACCACAAGAGATGGGAGAACATTCAGAATTTGACATACCTTATATGTGAACGACTCTGGATCGCTGTCAGAGACGTTCTCTGTAACGATTCACCTGAAGGCCACTTGCCGGAGGATATCGAAGAAATTAAAACGATAGATACCAAAGACGTTTTAAGTTACAGTTTCCGAGCGACTCATGAATCAAGGTGCGTGAGAATCAATGTTTGAACCCTTTCCCGCAGCTAATGTTATTTCTGTAGTAATCTCATGAGAAGCATGGTTGGGAAGATAGGCTGCAAATGGGACGATGGAACTTCAATGCTTGTCACGGAGGTTTTCGTAAAAATAGGAGATTTGACTTTTGAGCAGCTATCTACTCTCCGCCATCGAGGAGCGTTCTCCACCGTTACCTTGACGTTCGCTAGGTGTTGTCAGCTCATCAAAAAGCACTCCTCTAATATCTGGTCACCAGATTCTACTGACCCACGCCTGCTTAAAAAGTGGTTTCAGGTATGATTTAAACCCCCCTGTTCAGAATCAAAGACTAAGCTTTCTAGAGCGCCTTGGGTTGCATATATGAGCAAGTCTCAACCACCAGACGTTCCGCAGGAATCCCAGCACTTGTCACTGGAATCATGTCTGCCAATTCGCAAGAACCTGCTTTTGAAGAGGTGATGATGGAGTTGAAACGGATAGCTAGACTTCCAGCCACCATATCAGAGGACGATAAGACCAATTTACCACAAGTTCATGCCATGAATTGCTTGAAGGAGATTTTCAGAAGTTCATCTTTAGGAGTAATGGCAGGCGGTCATATTGCTGAGTGTTTAGAACTTGCAGCCGACACCCTGAGCTCCGATATGTAAGTGCTACCCTTTGGCAAAAAAAAACAATTCTGATAATTTCAACTAGCTGGGCAATGCGAAACTGTGCTCTTATTCTACTGCGGAGTCTTATTGATTGCCTCTTCGGCACACATGAAAGTAAGGCTGTTACAGATGCGGGATGGGATGGAAGATCGATCAAACTAAACTACGATGAATACCCAACACTTCCCGGTCTTCTCCTCAAATTACTTGATACAGAGACAGCTACTTCGATTAACCCTCAAGTACCGACGATAGGGTTGGTAGAGTCAGTGTTTCCAGCTCTTGATATCATCCGTCGCGCTGGGCCACCGCCATCCAGTCGCGACGAAGTATATCGATGTGTCTCTAAACATCTAGGCAGCAAACTTTGGCATGTAAGGGAGATTGCTGCAAGGACCATATGCACCATGATGCTGCACAAAAATTGGCTTGCAGATATTGTTGGACTCTTAGAAAATGTTCATGATTCTACGAATCGTTTACATGGCGTTTTGATGACAATCAAATTCACATTAGAGCGTCGAAAGGCTCTTAATATTCTCTCTACTGTTGGTATGTAGTTTTAATTCTGTGTCTTAAAAAAGAAATTTTGTACTTACTTCGTACAGATAGTCTATCCACCGTATCATCTGCTATAAGCCACACTCTTCCACCAGATTACTTGGGAGGGGGAAGTCCAGAGATACTGTCTGCATATCTAGAGGTCGAAAACTTCATGGCAGAAGTAGTACTTTCTGAGTCTAGAAAAGCTAGCTGTGCAGATCATCAGCCCCTCAAGAGGCCTCTCCATATGTTTGCAGACGATGCTCTTGGAGATTTTCTAGTACTTGAAGGTGTCTACAGAGAGCGGATTCAGTCAAGAGGTGGAGTAGGTAACGACCTTTTTGCAAATTTAGGGAATACTATTGCTCAACGCGCAGTCTATATCGCTGCTCTGACCAACGATAACACTGCTCTACAGAAAAGTTTTATTTCTTTAAATTCGCTTGGTGTGGATATCGTTCTAGCCGGTCTGGAATGTCTCCCTGGTGTTTGGGCAAGCAAGACCTCTCCAGTTGAGTTGAGTGGAGTTGCCAAAACATATATGTCGCTCCTCAATATCTCAACATCTCCCGAAGTTCGTTCTGTAACTCTCACACTGCTCAAAGATGTTCTACAAAATAGGTTTGAAGAATTTGAGGTAGGCGGCAATCTGAGTACCAACGAGAAACTCAATAATATACTCGGCTTTAGTCATATGGATCTTGGATCGACAGTTCTGATCGACTACAATACACCATCTTTAGAAAACGCTGAAATTGCAATTAGTGGATTTGTGATGCTGTCGGACCACGCCTCACACATTTCAGGTATCCTAGAACTGGACTCCTACAACAATCGTCTCTCTACTTGGGGTCATTATCTCTGTGTAGCTGGAGAAGTAGCGAATGTAAGTGATGCAATCTCTTTCTTGAGAGCACACCTAACCAGAGCAGGACTTTGACACCCGATTTGCAGCGGCAGAGGCACTTGCCGCTTTTTTTGACAACACGTCTGGCAAAGAATTGATGAGTAACAAGTATGCTCTTCAGTCTGCCATTGCTTTGTATGATAGCTTGAATGATGATGACGACGAGATTCGAGATTTGAGTGCCAAATCAACCTCTTCGTTGCTCAAAAAATCTTTGCTTCCACTATCTGCTCGCGCGGAGTTAGCTGAACTTATAAACCAGTTACACAACAAACATCCATTATATATTTCGGAAATACTGTGCCGGGTTACTGGCACCGATGCTCTTCATGCTTCAAAAAGCGAAACTATGTTCGCATCGCTTGAGCCAGCAGAGGCACAATTATTGAAGGCACTAAAAGAAGATGACTCTCTTTTCGTGGAGGAAAAGCAAAATCTCTTCATTGATGAAGTTAGGGAGACTCAATTGTGGTGCGAAATATTTGAAAAGGTGTGCATTGAAGACAGAAACGCGAAAAGTGTCGACAATTTATGGACGGGCCTACCTATTGACTTTATTGGATGGGTTCTCGATGGTTTGAAAGCGTTAAATAAGTTATTGGAGACTGAAGATGGAGCGCTTGGATGGACATCGAAACCGCCGGTATTTGCTATATGCATGCGCATTATCTTATGTGCAAATGCAGTTTTGGCACATCAAGACATTCTTGCTCAAGCTGTTAGTAAGAATACAGATAGAGAGTTTCACATTTTCGAGGAAACTGTTGCTGAATTGAAGCAGTTTGTTACCCTCGGTCGGGAGAAAAAAATGCATGGTAGTATATTACATGCCATTATATAGTTTAGAAATATAATATCTCCGAGAATATCATGTAACGGGAAATGCGAGAAACAATATTTTGCAATATGTGTGGTATAACAAGCAGTAGTAGCAGACTGGTAAGGCTACCTGATCGACTAATTCTCTATGAAGCCTCATGCAATGGAGACGGGCCGACAGCTTTCTTCGATATGTGTTGCTATGTCAACATCGCACTATAAAATTTGAAACACTATATAAGCCAAGGCTCCAAACATCAGTACGCTCGCTAGATGAAACCACTCTACATAGACTGCCTTACCACATCTTTTTCTAGGTTGCCTCTATATACCAGCTAATTTGCTCATGTTAGGATATCTCAGAATATCTCGAAGCAAGAAATACACCTCCCAAACTCCAAAAAATCTTCGAAAACGCCTAATCAAAGCCTGACTCCAGTCAAATTTAAAAAAGAAGATATGGAGCAGAAAACAACCATTGCTTTGATTATTACGTTCTCCTTTGTAATCATCTGTGGGTTGTTCTACATAGCGCTGTCGCGCTTGCATATCTGGGTTTGTGATCCCTTCACAATCTAATTGGCATCTAGCTGACTTTGGGTAGGCTAACATGATGTATGACGTCTCTGAGTAAAAGCTCTTAACAGGAAAATAGTACTGATTTACAATTAGGGCAACTGCTTTGCACGATAACCAATCCACTATTGATGCCGAGGCACAAACCGATACCAATGTCACGGTTACGCATACAGAAACTGTTAAGACTTGAGAAGGGACGGATCTTGGGGTTATTAGGAGGAGCCATGCTGCAATACTATTGTGACTATATTGAACTAAAGAGGAATATGGTGACCCTGGAGGAGGATAGTGTCATGGGGAAGGGAGGATGGAGTCAGATATGTGCGAGAACTTTTGTTGATGAAATTAGCGGATGAAATTCCAGTAACCCTACTAAGATACAGACATCAGTCTCTGAAGGAATTGAACTGCAGTTCTCGTAGTCTGCATTTGCCGTTATCTCATAGTGAAGAAGTGTTTCATGAAACCATGAAATAACCCTCTTCTGTCGATATCAATTTGAACTCATTGCTCTTTGGGTAGGATTTATATGCAATGAAAGACGCATCGGTCAGTAAATCTGTTAAACAAGTGAATAATTAGCCGTAGAGTGCCAAGTCAAAATATAGCCAAAGACGAGAAGTATGATACTAGCTTACCTGTAGTGAACATTGGCATGCTGAAACTCATCAAGCATCCATTTGTTCAATATCATCACAGCACCAAGAACTGCTTTTCGGAATGAAGGAACTCCAAGTAGTGATATTAACACTTATATTGACTCTACTCACATCTATGACAGTATGTGGAGCCACAGCTACAAAAAATTTCACCACCATCTTCACTGCCCAAAGCCAAAATCCCGTTACTATATTTTTTCCTTGGATAGAGATCAGTGCTGCACCAATCTACAAGAAGAAGCTTGCAGTCTCAATGCCTACTGCTGCCCTCACCAAAGTAGAAGGAGTTTTTGTGAACGTCATTACGAAGCCTATCGAGACCGGTAATTGGCCTCAACTTCCACGTTCCCTGAAAGGCGGCTTCCAACAAAAGCCTCATGGAACTGGTAGTAAATACCTGGAATGTTCAGAATAGAGCTCCTGGCTTCGAAGTGTCATAGCGGGTGTTACAGCTGCGATTATTCTTTGTACTATTATGATCGGGTTGTTGGTATGGTGTTTGCTGGTTTTCCCACGACCGAGAAGGAAACGCTCCCACAATACACACCATCTAGATAATAAAGGTGAGCATACTTCAGAACCACGCAGATTGAGTTTGGTAGGATAGTTGACAACTACGATATACTTTGTAAAATTTGGACTAATGATTAATTATGTTGCCAGCCGGGTGATTATCACGAACCGTGTCCACGATCACCATGTCAGGTAATGATAATAATAACCAGCATCTTATAAACTCCAACCACAACAAAAAAAGATATCCAGAGAGAGTGCGCATCCTAACACTTGCTTAGCCCGCTCCAGAACCGAATCTAGGAGATATGCTGGACCAGAGTTGCAAACAAAGGCTTCATCAGATCGAGCAGTAACACCAAGTGCGAATGTTACCCGATCATCGTTTGTCCCTGGTGTGTATTTGGTTGGTGGGTTACTAAGATATGTCGACGACCCAAGGCAAAACTCGAAAACGGGTCCAAATCGAATAGCTAAGCAAAAATACCAGTCTCGACATAGAAGTCGGCTTCCGAAAGCAAAGACGAGGGGTAGAGGACTGGAGAGATCTACCCATGCCTTATGCTCAAGAAAGAGAAGAGATAATATCATGCCGTGCAGAAGCTTGGTATGGAAATTGTCTATAGAGAACGCTTCGTCTCTGTTGGCTGGAAGTGACAACGTGCCCTTCAATAAGCCCAGAAACTCAGATTCAGAACTTAAGAGATGTTATCAATATCGATTTTCTCGATTCTATGGTCATATAAATGCAGACATATCATCAAAGAGTGCACATACACCGAAGAACCTGGCCCCTCGACCCTCAAGACGAACCCGAAGTGGATCTCCCGGTCTCATACGTGTAAACTATTCCTATATATATAACAGGCACAAGTGCGGAGATGTCCCTGAGGAGTTGAGACGTCTGGAGTCTGCGAGGTTAAGCAAAGTGCTGGCATAAACATATCAGAGGCGAATATAAGCTCGACATTTAGTTCGAGCGTCGGCGAAGAACTTCTTGAGAGCATAGCTCTTACTCTACCATGAATCATCGCACCACGCTACGTGGCTTGAAATCAATGGCTTGACGATAAATCATGCTATGAGAAATATGGGACACTATCTATAGACACTGCTTTGAACTGCTTGTGGCTTGGAGGAATGCAAGTTGAAACAGCTGCTATGGGATGTTAAGCCGCTGGGTTATCACCGTAATAAATGACATGAGATATTTAAAGCAGAAGATATGTGAAGAAAATGAGGATTTATCATGTGTGAACCTTAACAATTCATTGCAATGAAATGTCAGTACCAAGCAACAAGGACCGTATTACAAATATTATATAACACAGGATTTTGGCTCCAAAACACCAAATCTAGAATATTCTTACCAGCAGCTGCATATTATCCAAGTAGGATTGAGCAAATACTGAGCTTGTGTAAGATTCTTTTCTGTTGTGTGCGTGAAACTTCATTGGTTCTCTCTCGTATTTTCTTTGACTTAGCTACGATACACAGAATCACGGACAATTTTATTTTACGGCTAATTCTTAGAGCTGGTACCTATACTAGCAAGAGATTGATAGCTGCATTGAATTAAGAGCCATATTTTGATAATCTACATCTATTCTAGTTTGTTGGCAAGCACATTACACAAGTGAGTGGAGTGACTTGTTCCACCAGACCACGTCAGTGTTTGCTGGCTTGAGAGCCGACGATTTCATTATGTAGAACTCCCTGAAGATTTGGATACTCATTCTTCTTTAATCGACTAATTTTAGCTAGTTGTAAGTTAGATCTCCCCAACTCTGTAAATTTCAGAGTACTTGCGGAGATGAGCTAAGGGCTGGATACTCTAATAGTCACATCTCGCTATCTTATACCTTTAATGAACTGCTTTAGAAGCTGTTTCGATAGCAGAGAGGCTCCTTTCACAATTATTGCCACGGCCGTAAGCTTCACCACTCATGAGGCTGCTCCTTCTTCACCGCCGATAAGCTTTGCTGGGATCATTTCTATAAGTGTCTTTGGGGTCTTGCTCCTATTTGGAATCTTGATTACACTGGCATTCATATTAATTCGCCTCCAAAAACGACGATCAATTCCAGTTGAATTACGTCCCTGGGATCCTTTCCATGGACATAGGCATCGCTATCGACGCCGATATAGTAGACTTGGATGGCCATACACAGACCAGTACAGATACCCATTAGCTTTCCGAGACACGACAGGTCGTACTGTCGGAATATTACCCCGAAGAGGGAGAGGATTTAACATGGGGGAGGAAGATTCTCAATGGCCAGGATATGCTACCCATGATGCTTTAACATATGGGAGAAGGGGTGTTGGCGTACCACTATATCCTGACCAAGCTAGCCTTCGCCAGGAGGTTCGTGATTATGGACCTGAGCATGAAGAAGCCTTTGGGCAAAGACAATTTGGCAGAGGCGAAGGAATTGTTGATCCTCCCAACTATCCTGTTGCCGCCACAGCATTATCCGGTCGAGAACGGCAGGTATATCCTAGAAGGGAAGGCAATTACGACAGGTTTCAGAGAAACGTTGCTGGAGGAGCAGTATCAGATCCAGACTTTGGTCTACAGGATAGAGATGAGAACCTAAGACCTGGTTCAGAGCGAAGAGTGGACAATAGGGGAGGAAGGTTACCAAGGGAATTCAATCCTCAGCATAGAGATGTCTAAAATACTTTATATTTGACTATGGGAGAAGTTACTGATTCTACAGAGAATTAAGAAATCACATCTATATATGACTGGATGATGACTGACTCTTCATACTCCTGTACATATATCAGGCCATAAGAAGCGATCATTGTTCAGATGAAACCAGTAGCAGAAAAAGTTGGGGCCATATGCTTTTGAATTCCTAAAGCCTATGAAATCCATCAAGCAGTCTCATTAAGCTAAATTAATAAAAATATTTTTTTAAAGAATGCAGTCATGCAGCCAAAACCTTTTTAACATGTAATTTGTTCTTAGAATTGGATAAAAACAAGAAATACTTCCTGGTATGCATATGCAAGCCTTTGAGAAATGATATGTAGTCATGTTTATCTTCTCAGAGCGATAGGACTAAAAGTAAACTATCAAACCAATTTGCAGCATAACAGTAAAGATGGAAATAGATAAACAAAAGAAATAAAATAGGTGGTGTTGATCATCAACAGACAATTGATAGTTAATATATCTACTCCCTAGGTCACTTGGCTAAAAACATGAATAGCAGAACAATATGATGTGTGGAGAGCAAAGAGGCGTGCACGTAGCAATGTGGCCCGAGCGTCGCAAGCATGCTTTCATGACGACGCTTGGGGCTCAACACCACCACCAGGCTGAACTGTGTACCATACAAACCTTTTTTAAAACAACGACGTTTGCTATTGACAACCAGCACTCATTAAGACGTTAATTTATCTCGGCAAGCTCCAGACGGAGCCCGAGTGATTGCACCATGTGGAACGATGAGGATAACAACCCCTACGGGACCAGCTTCGAAAGAAGAGATTCAATCACCTCATCCACACAGAACCCAAACTCCCCAGGTTCCCGTGAGTTCTTCCAATTCTTCTTTCCTCTTGCCTGGCCACAAGATGATGTATTCCATTTGCCTAGATGATGGCTCAGACACTGACGCCGATTGGGAGCAACTAGATCAAGACTTTCCTGGTCTTCACACCCCTCCCGCAACCAGCTCTACTGAAGGCGAGGATACGAGGAAAGCTTACGAAAGCGACGAGAGCGATGATGAGCATGGAGAGCCTACACAGGCGGCGCCTAAAAGAAAAAAGGGTGGTTATGATAGTCGCATTGAGCAGATACTTTACGAGAATCCTGAATTACCAATTCTAATTGTTGATGCGGGAAAGAGTATTGAAAGTGGAGGCAAATATATTGTCTATACTATTAGGACGGGGGTATGTTTTATAAGCTTCCGCTCTGTGTGTGGACTGACATATGGCTAGGACTTGGAAGTGCGACGCCGTTATTCCGAGTTTGCGTCTCTAAGGGAGGCGCTTTCACGGCTACACCCTACTCTGATCATACCTCCAATTCCAGAAAAGCATACTATGGCAGACTACGCAGCAAAACCAACGACCGCAAAACAAGACCAACAGATTATCGATCTAAGAAAGCGAATGCTAGCGGTTTTCCTCAATAGATGCCGGAGAATGAACGAGGTTCGAAACGATGGTGTTTGGTGGAGATTTTTGGATCCAAATTCAAGTTGGGTAAGTTACATATGTCAGATTGAGGAACCGTTGCTAACATATATCAGAATGAGGTCTTACATTCGCATCCCATCGCATCCATTCCTAAATCAAGCATGAAAGCCCCACCACTTGACCCCGCCAACCCCTCACCAGCTCACGCATTCCTTCCTATTCCTGCTGCTTCTGCAAAACTAAAGGCGGCATCAAACTCGCCACTAAATCCACAGGGAATGCCTCACGCGCCATCTGAATATGCTGCGAGTCCTTCTGCTGCTGCCCATACAATACCCGGCCCCCAACTCTTTGGTCGATTCCCCCCCGACTCTCAAAATCTCTCCGAGCAGGCTCTCGATCCATACTTTATCAACTTCGAATCAGCTACCAAAGACCTTGAAATGTTACTTACTGGCTCGATTGAAAAGGTTAACCGTAGAACTTTAACACACCTTTCTACTTTATCACAAGACCTTTCCGAACTTGGAGCGAGGTTTAATGGCTTCTCTCTTTCAGAATCTGATCCATCACTTGCATCAGCAATAGAAAAGATTGGACAAGCTGCCGATTACTCTTATTTAGCAACAGAAGAACTATCAGGAACGCTGGGTGCTAGTTTTGCTGAGCCTATGCGTGAGAGCGCTCAATTTGCTGGGATTGTTCGGAACGTTCTTCGATACCGTATATTAAAGCGAGTACAACAAGAAATGACGAATGACGAGTTAGCAAAGAAGAGAGCACTACTGGCATCACTTGAGAACAGCGAGTCTGAAGCTAAGAGAATTGAGCAATACCTCAGTAGCAGTGGTACTCTGAACACACCTAGACGTTCTAATTCATCAGCAAGAGATCCCCCACCTCCTTCGAGACGAGATCAAGATGATACTGCATCGATCGATTCCGACTTCCCACCTACACACGGTGACGGGTCAAGCCCGCCAACTGCAACACAAGGTGCGCCGCAAGATGAAACCTCACCTACTCATCGAAAAAGCACAAGTGGAAACTTCATAACCAATAAGATTTTTGGTCGCATCAGCCACGCAGTACATGGTGTAGTGGATGTTGACCCCGAGAGGACTCGACGAGATTTGATTGGAAAGACAAGAGAGACAATTGGACAATTGGAGCAAGCACAACAGGCTTCGGAGCAAGATGTTCGGAATGCCAGTGCGGGTATTTTGAAAGACCTTAAGCGATTCCAGGCCGAGAAGGAGGATGATTTGAAGCGGTACATGGTAAGCAATTCTATACCCTAATAATCCACGTTGTATTAACTAGCATCAGCTTGCATATGCTAAAGCTCAGATCGATTGGGCCAAAAAGAACAAGGAAACATGGGAAGAAGCTAGAGCGGAAGTCAATAAGATAACTGAGGATTGAGAAGCTAACAACAGGTTTGGACTTTGCCCCTCAGGTTACCAAGGAGTTTGTGAACTATCGTGTAGTTTAATCACCCTCTGCCCATATCAAGGCAGTCATAGACTCAAGAATACCATTTAATTCAAGAAATGTAACTCTTATCGAAGTTTCGTGACTTTGGAATTTGCCAAGTATACTTCAGCCACGAGGCTGATCTTTAGACGAGGCTGAAGTTGGGGAATCTGGGGTAATGACGTACATCAAGATGGGTAACATTATCCTCGGCTTGAAGATGAACGCATCCTTGAGTTGGTTCTGTCTATTCTTCTCTCGTTTGCTTACATTTCATCTGGATTCTTAGTTTATCTACGATTCCAAGCATAATTTTCATTTTATAGCTCCCTGTTGGAGGTGCTAAGTATCGACAGTATAGAACATGGCCAATATCTACAATAGTCAACTTGTTCGTAAATCTTTGATAAGCTAAAAGAATAGTTACTAATTTCCCTCTAGGATGCTTTCGAGCTCTATCATAAGACTCTGGAAGAGAGGCGCTCTTCCTCGCCAGAAACCGGGCCCGCCCTTCCAGCATTAGGCCACGCCATTGCAGGTTCAACTGGAACAGCAATTTCAAACTTAGCACTGTATCCTTTGGACCTCGTTATAACTCGACTACAAGTCCAGCGCCAATTGCGAAAGTCTTCTGAAGCTGCCGAGGAAGGCGAGTATAAGGGTGTGCTTGACGCATTTAATCAGATATATCACAAGGAAGGAGGAATATCTGCTTTCTACGGCGGAGTTTGGCAAGATACAGCAAAATCGTTATCTGATTCGTTCTTATTTTTCTTATTTTACAATTACATGCGTACTAGTAGGCTTCAGGTATGTAGGTTTTGATTGAAGGTTTTCTCATGTAGCTGATTTTTGTTTCAGAAACATGGTGCGCATGCAACCTCACTTCCAGTTCTGGATGAACTGAGTGTTGGGGCATTAGCTGGAGCATGCTCCAAGTTCTTCACAACACCAATTTCCAATATTGTTACTAGGAAAAAGACAGCATCGATGTTATCTGCTCGTTCAGGTTCTTTCTCCAAAGAACCATCTGTTACAGACATTGCTTCCGACATTCGATCAGAGAAAGGCATTCAGGGGTTCTGGTCTGGCTATTCAGCCTCCTTGGTTCTGACTCTGAATCCGAGCATTACTTTTTTCTTATATGAATTTTTCAAGAGGGGACTCCTTCCTCGCTCTAAGCGGGACGATCCTGGAGCAAGATTAACATTTCTTATGGCTGCTGTCAGCAAAGCCATAGCTTCGACGATCACTTATCCATTCTCTCTTGCCAAAACCCGAGCTCAGATCTCAGCGTCACCACCTGTCAATCCTGAATCCGCAGCAGAGGTGAAAGAAAAGGTTGAGACGATAGACAATAAAACCCAAGCCAAGAAGGCTGGTAGGGAGGCTAAAGCTATCGCGAAGAAATCTACCGTATTCAACACCATTCTGCACATCTACAGAACTGAAGGAGCTGCCGCTCTATACGAAGGTGTCTGGGGAGAGATTTTCAAAGGTTTTTTCAGTCATGGGATTACGATGCTTATTAAAGAAGCGGTTCATAAGCTCATTATTCAAACTTACTTTTTGATTTTAAAGGCTTTGAGGAAGTATCCTAGTCCTAGCGAATTAGCTGCTCAAGCTGGAGAAACTATACAAGAAAATGCGGAGAAAGCTACCGGAATAGTGAAAGACAGCGTTGAAGATGTTGTGGAGAAAGTCGGAACAGTAGTTCAGGATGGAAAAGAAGCACTTGGGATGGCAAGAGAGAAGTTTGACGAGTTTGGGACAAATACAACTGATACAGCAAAAGGTACTTTGCAAGATGGCAAAGCAGCTGTAGGTTCTGCTGGGACTAAACTTGGCACAGAAACCACAGCTGGCAAGAAAACTGTGGAGGGATCCCATGACCTTCCTAGTAAGGAAGCTGGTCATCTTCTTGGTAATGCGCAGGAACAGCTGGGCGGGAAAATTGAAGAGATCGGAAAAGGTATTAAGTCTGACAAATAGGTAGGGTTTGGTTTGGTGAATTTGTATATTACTATGTAACTTTTTATTGGGTGGTCCAGTTGGTTTGGAGGGTCGTTTGTAACATTTGGTTTGTCCTGTACACGTCGAACGAATCGTTTTTCTTCATTCCCAGGATGAATTCCCAGGATGAATTCCCAGGATGACGCAGTCTCTCATTTTCATTTTGGCCGCAAAGATCAATCAAATTAGTAGAGTGCTTATACTTTAATAGCCTCGATGCGATTATTCTTATGAAAAAAGAGAAGCTGTTCAGTGCTCTTATACTTGGATCATGCTTACTTTGATGTCTCTTAAAGCAGGTAAAGATCTGGCATTTTGTTTCTAGATCCACTTTCCTATATTCCATCTCGTCTAGATTCCAACGTCAAGACTAGGCATTAACTCTACAGAAGTAGCATGTCCTCCTTGATCGCTTCCTTTGTGACTATTTCGTCTTTCGCCACGTAAGATGTATGATTCACTCGGCTCAAAGGGAGCGCGTTGCTAACGCGCTTATTCCATTCTTGGTTTTCTATGCTCTTTATTTACAACACCATTAAGTTGATCTCGGACTTCACAAAACAAGCACATCATCTAAAACAAACCCTTCATTTCCAGCTGCATTCGGCCTATATTCAAGATGTGTTATCCAACATACCGAGAATACACATGTGGTTGCAAGAAGGCAAACCTCACCATCTACTGCCCTGGTAGATACCAGCACAACATGCATCTCTGCAGAATCTTCACCCTAGATGCTCGGCCATTAATGCCATATCGCCAACAATGTGCTTTTCATGCATATACCGCCCCACGTCAGAAGAAAAAGCTTGTTAAGAAGCTCAAGGAGGGTGTTAACAAGACGCTGGAGAAGTGGATTCAGCTGGAGGACGAGACAGAGATCCCTGGCGATTTTGAAGTGTGCGGTCCAATCGAGCCTTACTATTCTGGTGGAGTAATCTGACCTAGAACATTGATCATCTCAGAGTAGGTGATTTACTTAGCATCAGGTCGTTGAATGTATGAACAAAATTGACCTGTTTAGATATTGAGAGTTTATAATGCTTGTTGACTTGCGTCTTCTCGCATATCTTACTCTTCTTCCGAGTACAGCACTTTCAGACTTGTTGCTTAACACGCGACATGCTTCAATTTGTTTTATGATGATGGAGAATATGGTATGTGTTCTAAGAAGTATGAAATCGCTATGAATGCTAACATATACTAGGATTCATGGGAGGACCATGCTTTATTCAATCTCCCGCTGGAGGGTGTGTAATAATGGAAAGAACTCCCAAAATAGGAGATTGCAGTATCGAATTCTTTTATAGAGATCTGCCGTACACCAAAGCTAGCTTAGACCTATGTAGATCTGAATTCAGGCATGTTGTGGACTATTAAAGGTCTGAAGCTTTCTTGTAATTATATGAAACCGTATATTCTGAGTTTTGTTCGAGACCGTGGTCATTTCATATCCATTTATCCAAGTGACACTGCAGTTTTATCAAACTGCAAGTATCCTTATCTGCATAAGACCGTATGGATTGTGCATAGTGTATATCAAAAATTTAAACTATTGATACTTCTTCTATTCCAGTCTGGTACACTTTTGCTTAAAGAACGAGTCATAACATAATAATCAACCATGCAGAATACAGATGTAATAAAGTACTAACCATACTTTCCGTGATAACCAAGAAAAAATACTGGTTGCAAGAAACGTGTTTGGACTGGTTGTAAAATGTGTATTATGATGGTTTCCATGACAACAAACAGATTTGAGGAGATAATTCCTTTACTGGTTTCTCGATCTCATGTTTAATATTCACTCTATGAATGCGGCTTTAGAGATACATTAAATAGTAGACAGAGTCACGCCTCCAACCGTGAGGCCAAGATTTTTAAATTAGTGTTAAATAGCTATACTAGTCACATGATGTTTTGAAATTAGGGGTAGTAGAGCTTATACGGTAGCCAAAGGTGCGGGGTCGTTTCTGATCACGTCTTCACACATACTTTCAGATTCACCCCACTTCCTATGGAAGAAGAACCACACAGGTAGATATTGAATGTGTTCCCTTTCTTTCTTCAATTGTTTCTCTTCCTTCTACTCATCCTAAACGCAGAGCCTTCAGTAATGTCTGCTCTGCCTCTTCACCGTCCGCAATGGTTGCTCCGTTTGACCGCACGTCTTCCACCGCAGGTTCGTTTTATGCCCGCTCCTGCGGTGGGAATCATTGCTCTCCTTATCCTAGTAAACCTCGTTGTTTGGGCTGTAGTAGCGATAGTTCTTCGCTTTCATCCAGTCCTTGCCTCTACAGCAGTCCTATCATACACGTTAGGTCTGCGACACGCCTTAGACGCAGATCACATATCCGCAATCGACCTAATGACCCGAAGATTAGTAGCCACGGGCTCCCAGCCTGTGACTGTTGGGACTTGGTTCAGCTTGGGACATTCTACGATTGTGTTTATAACATGCGTGGTGGTTGCAGCAACTAGTGGTGCACTGGAGAAGCGATTCGATGGGTTTAGTGAGGTTGGAGGTATCATTGGGACGTCTGTTAGTGCTGCAGTCCTCATTCTGCTTGGAGTAGGCAATGCATGGATCCTGTTGAAGCTTATTCAGCGCCTGAGAGCTGTTTTAAGGTCACCTTCAACAGACATCCAGCAAGTCGGTCCAGGGCTGGACTTAGAGGGAGGTGGCATATTGGTAAGAATGTTCAAGAAGGTATTCAAATTTATTGATCGTCCATGGAAGATGTATCCTCTTGGAGTTCTATTTGGATTAGGATTCGATACAAGTAGTGAAGTTGCAGTGCTGGCCATTGCCTCTATCCATGGCTCACAGGGAACAAGTATCTGGCTCATTATGATCTTTCCAGTTTTATTTACTGGTATGTAACTTCCCTCACCTTACCAAATGAGTCACTAATATCTGCCAGTTGGAATGTGTCTCATCGATACAACAGATGGAGCTCTCATGATGACCCTTTACACCTCTACCTCTCTCGCTCGAGATATCGTTGCTATCCTTTACTACTCTATTGTGCTCTCTGCAATAACAGTGGTGGTGGCCATCTGTATTGGAACCATACAATTGCTATCTCTTATCTCGAACTTCTCAGAAGGCAAATTCTGGGATGGTGTTGATGTTGTCGGAGATCATTATGACATAATAGGGGCTGCTATATGTGGAGCATTCATTGTATTTGGAGCATTGAGCGTGATCGTTTATGGACCATGGAGAAGATGGGTGGAGAGTAAAAGGGAAGCAAGGATGGTCGATAACATAGAGCCAGGGACACGCGATAAGAAGATTGATGATACGAAGGTCAAAATTACGAAGATGGATAATGATGCTGGGCCTGTAAGAAGATCTAGCATTGATGCATTCTAGAAAGAGAGAAATTGTAGAATGTTCCCTAAATCAAACGTCTCTTTTGACAATTTTCTCCCATTTATTACGTCAACCTCCTAGAGAGGTGTGTTTAAAATCATCAAGTGTTTGCCTGGCGAATCTTTTTCATGCTATTTATGTCACATTGTGACTAAAATTGGCCTATTGAAGGGAATAATTAGAAGAATGACAAAGTCCGCTCTGCTCCGCATCCATCGCAAATCTTAGTAACTTTATAGCCTTCTTCAGCCTTTTTTGGTCCACACTCGTCGCAAAGAACCTGATCAATAACACGATTTGGATTGTCGATGAGAAGGGTCAAGATATCGTTCTGCATTATATTAGTTCGCTGCTTGCAAGAATGAATTCCTTTGGGGATGTACCTGAAACTCAGGAAACTTAACAGTGGCAGCATGAAAGGCATCTCGAACAGATTCATTCTCAAGCATCGATCGCATCGTGATAAGCTGTGCCTCAACTACGGCGATTCTAAGTTGGGGATTGTCATACGTAGTATTTGTGTAAATCTCCTTAATGGATGAGAAGAAAACATTGAGATCCGTAACGTGATTCTCTAAGTAAAATCTGAAGAAGTTGCAAGAGACCTCTTGGAGACCGGGGATTGAGAGTGTAGACTGCGAATCATGTTAGTAGACGCCTTAAAGTTGAAAGATGAGAAGAACTTGCTGCAAGAATGAAAACTCTGATATGAATGGGCAAAGAGAAGTCCGGGGCATTGGCAAGGAACTTGTATGTTGCTGTGTATAGGTATTCCACTGTTGAGTCGAGTTAGCATAAGTCTCTCAGAAAATCCATGGACATAACGTACTCATCGAGATTACAGCAGCATGGTCATACTTAGTCAGATGCAAAATGGCGGCATCTTGGAGTTGCTCAATCATTTCCTCGAGAACGGAAGATTGAGATGCGACAACAACCTTATGAGCTTTCCTACACAAACTTTGGGTCAGTACCGGCGCATTTAAGTTTGTTGAGTAAGTCAACGCCTTGGGTACTAGAGAGACACACCATTTGCGTGCTCCATGAACAACGGTGAGGTCGCTAAACTTTCCAGACATAAGAGAACTGCCAGGAAGTGACTCATTAGCATTTCCATCTGGAGTTGTGGTATTGAGACATACGAGTTGAGAGCCTGCATTGGGTTGCTGGGAGAAGTAGCTTTGGGAGATGCGATAATCGAGGCAGAAGGCGAGGGAGGGGGTGGTTTGGAAGCCATAGTCATCAGATGAATCAATAGTGTTTCTTTGAGATTGAGATTATTTTTTCTTCTATGAATTTGTAATTAACGCGTTTGTTCGTTAAGGAGGCTAAGGCGAGGACGGTCTCTTGCATAGTATGATGAAGCATGTACTAAGAAGTGTTGTCTCAACAAAGAAGACACGCAAGTTATGCAATCAACTCCCACTCGTATTTGACCCCGGACAATCCCACTGTTTCTTCATCAATCTCCATCCAGTAAGAATACCAGGCCTGGCGGTCATATAGAATGAGGTTGGTTTCGGGGCACGTGATTGATGGTTCAAGTCTCTCTAACCAGTAGTCGCCATATTGTCGACCGTGTTGATATGTAAAAAAGTCCTCACTTGGTACGAACTTTTTGAAAACCCACGGGGATGAGCGCATCCTCTAATCAACAATTAGTATGTTTTCAGCTGTATTAAATCTTGCGATTGATCAGAAATTCGAGTAAGTTTGGGGATCCCAGATGGAAAGTTAATACCCACCTCAGGTTTCTTCTCCGGTAATGAATTAGGTTCAGGAGCCTAGTTTGAAATTAGTATACTATTTTAAATAGATTAACACAGCCGACTCGCAAAAGTGTCCTTGATTCCCACTGGTTATAGAGATTTCTAAAAGCACAGAGTTGTCTAGGATACTGACCGCCTGTTTGTCTTTGTCTTTGTCTTTGTCTGCTCTTAGTACATTGTTCGACTTAGGTAAGCTGTTAGCTCATTCTACCAAAAAGGTTAAAACAATCCAAACCTACGAGAACATTCTCCTCATCCTTATCATTCCCTTCAGAAGGATCTGGGTCCGACTAAGTAACCAGTAAGCCTATTGTCTCACTCTTTCTGAGATAACCTGCAACATATGATGTGGTCTCCATAAATAATCAAATAGACCCTTCATACTTATATTGATCCAAACGATACAATAGCGACTGCGAAAATCTTGGGAAAAGTCCCTTGATTCTTGAGTAACGAGACACATCCCGTCGTCCCAAACAAGTAGAACAGCAAGATATTCTAGCTTGATCGGGGCACATCTAGTGTGTCGAACACGCTGAATCAATCATTTAAGCAAATTGAAAATTAACTTACAACTTCTGCTTCTTTCCACTTGCGCTCCTTTGGAGGAGCAAGGGTGATCCGATCGAAAAGGCTTGGGCCTTTGCCAAAGGCATGTGACTGCTGTTATAGAGCTTAGTACAATGCCTTAAACAAGAGAAATAGGAGAGAATATTTTAACCCACATCCGCCTCTTCTTTCAGCTCTTCTGCTGCCGCCTGAGTAGTTCATTAGTCTGACGCACCATAAACTTTTAACACGCCAAAGACACTTACTGTATCCACATTCCCCTCCCCATCACCCTCATCATCACTCCCTACTGTCTCCCAATCATCATCTCCATCATCTCCCTCGCCTCCACTACTCCTCCACTGATGCCGAACTGGCGAGACAGCAATGGAAGGAGGTGGAGGGTCATTGGGCGACCCTGCTGCCACAGGCTCAGTCGGGAAGAAGGAGAGCTTTGGTGTGGTGGCAGCCGAGCTCTCTTCATCACTAATTTCATCGTTGTCTCTCTTTCTCCGCATTGTTGGCTTCGTGGGCCTGGTGTTTCTTTTCGCAATAGAAGGCATTTTGGTATGGTTTTGTTGGGCGTGATTAGGAATGCGAGAAGCAAAGAAAGAGGAATAAAAAAGGATCAACGAAGGAGAGATTCCTACCTGCAGTATACTTAACCTACAGTCTCACAATAGTATTAATTTCTTCATTGTCTACAATTTTGAGGCTTTTATTCTGAAGGAGCACCGACTGGCCTTGGTATTGTAGCCCCTGAATAGCCCCACGATTAGGCGAAGTTTGCTAAGCGAATTAGAGATCGACCCATTAGAGCACTGACAGTCCCAAGTATTGTCCCAACAAGGATGAGAAAATTGGTAGTGGAAATTTTTAATAACCAGTCTCATTATTCTGTGTAAGTGTGCCAATCAGTCTTGCTAGGTTCTAGCTTAATAGAATGCGGAAGGCTAACAAACCATTGCAGCGACATAAGGCGTCAAACAGGTAGTAGAATACAACTCTCAGTCCAGACTAGATAGAAAGAAAACCCCAACTTTTTCAGCATACGCAAATATATTAGGCGCCAGAGTGTGATACTGGATAAAATCAGGTTTGTAATTAGACTATAGCATACGAGCATTTTGCACCTCTTAATATGATATACTGTCGCAAGATATTTAGCGTCATTTTCATTGATCATCACTCATAGATTTATCTACCTTAGAACGCCAATCTCCTTCGCTTGCTAATATAAACACGCCAAATGCAGTGGAGTTAGCCTTATCAAGAAGCACCAATAAGTGAGAATTGAACTCCTTATCCCACCATAAAGCTCTTACGGCTCCCCAATGAAAGCCTGGCATTCCCACCAAAGTGACCTCCAAGCAGCCTCTCTTCGTTCATCTCTCCGTTCAATCCACAGTATTTCGCGTGCCGAAGCTACAAATTCATAGAAACTCGCGATACCCTTTTTTGTCATGAGTCTAGCCAGCTCTCTAGCGAACTTCGTTCTTTCTGGCCTTCCCTCTGCCGTTAGCGCACCAGTCGTCAGAACCCATAGTAGCATAGAATATCTACTCTCCGCCCAATCCTGGCTGTAGCTTGGAGAAAACAGGGCTTCTGCAAGCGTAGTAGTAAATGAGTCAAATAATGGCGCCTGAGTGGGATAGTCACGGAGACAAGTGTACAAGTATATAAGCGCAGCTAGAAAGCAAGCTTTGCTATCTGAGCGACAGTACGAAGTGTGGATGCCATCATCAAAAGATACGATTAGCATGACTAGGCGCCGCTCGACCAAATACAGCTTGTCCGATATTAAACCATCCAGAGCGTTGATAGGCGGGTTGTCGGACAGGCTTTGAAGATCAACCATTATTTCAGTTAATTGGGGATCACAATCGCAGAATACCGAAGGGACCAGAGTTGCCGCCCCAAAAATTGTGTCAGAAGAGTTTGTGTTAATAGTTCTATCTCCATGGAGGAGGTTGAAACGTGGCTTTTTGTTTGAAAGCATAGCATTACACACATCGGCCCTGCGCGAGAGGTTGTCAGCGACCACATACGGTGCGTTTGAACATCAGACGTACCAAAGCACTTTTCTTTTCAGTACACCGCTTAGCCCAAGGTTTTCAATGCCTCCTCGTAGCTGGATCATTCGTTCGAGTCCTGCCATGTGGATATTCGAGACAAGTATATTCCCAGACTGATTCTAGCGAAATGGATTAATATGTATTGAAGATCATCAAAGAAAACTCTACTAACCTCGAATAAAATCAAACACGCTACTGCTGCTATAGTAAGATCATCAACACTTTTACTAGGATCACCAAGTCGCGAATTCAGAATCCGTATTGCCTCAGCATTAAGTTGGAAAGGATCGGCAAGTTCGTTGTTACCAACAAGCATTGCATTGTGGGCAGCAGAGTGAAGCATTGTAGCACAGAACAGGGCTTCATCTGATATTGCAAAATTGAACCATTTGTCCTTTGGATTCACTGGTATCAGTGTTTGGACGAGTACATTATTGTCTAGAGCAACAGTTAGCATTGTCTACACCTCAGATGAAAGATTAGACATACAATGATACATAAGAGCTTGTGCCTGGGCATTTCGAAGTCCAGGCATGGCATTGAAAGGGTCTAATTTGCCGCTATTAAGCGCATCGAAAGATAGCTTCAGGGTGAGACTCTGGCTCATGGGTGGGTATTCTAAACTTTCAAAATCCAATTCAACTTCCTTAAATGCTTCCCCCTTATGGTCCATATTACGAGTCCGGTCGGCATTTCCATGGTTTCTAAAGCTTTGGAAGGAACTCCACTTGCCTTCTCGCGGAGCATCGCTATATCCAACATCCTGAGCTGGAGAGCTTTTTTGTGACTCTAATACTGTATTCGTACTCCATTTTTTTGTTATGAAAATAGAAGTCGTTTCAGCAGTTGGTTTACTCAAAGCATTTTCGTATAGAATTCTTTGTTGTTCAAAGGTCAAGGGACTCGAGAAAGTATCGACAAAGCGTTGCTGAAGGCTGACTCGATAATTAATTTCTTCCTGCTGCTTCTTGCGCTGATAGTCTCTCATCACATGAGCACGCACAACTCTCCGTTTCTCTGCATCTTGGATAGGTCCACTAGATCCGGTAAGGTTGACGAAGGCTATCCCTCCCTTGCTCGCATTTGGTGCTCGCTGCGATTTTATTCTTTTAGAGTTGTTTTTTGGTGGCCTGCGAACCTCTTCGGTGGTCGGATGCTGGTTGTTACTAGATGTCATAGCAACTACCGTGACTAAAGCCCCAAAGATTAGTTATGAGACTTGTCTACGAGTAATCTAACAATAAGGGTGAGAACGAATTTCATGTTATAGGCACTCAACGCCATCTATTTAACCCTGAACCGAGATGGCGCACTGCAATATTTAAGTAACCAGCCAATCCTCCTAGACCAGAATTGGATACACAACGCACCAATGCTGACAAATATGAATTGCCCGCCTTAGCTAATCAGTACCTCCGTAAGTATACTTATTTGGAAGCAAAAAGCTTTGGTTTTCAATTGCTTGGTCAGAATTTGTCTGAAATCTCAACAAGGCAACTTTTATATAATTTCTCGAAGGAAATAAATAGCATTTGCTTGAATCCGAGTACCTGATGTTGGGCACTCGACTCTGTGTTTGGTAACGTACATAAATCAGCATACTGGATTGATATACTGGAACCCAATGATAGCAAGAGTGTAATATGTGAGATGCTCGTATGGCTATGCACTTCCTTTATATGTCTCCCGAATTTATAGTTGGAGAATCTTTAGATGCCAAATCTCTCACACGTAGATCTAGTCTTTTCGTAAATGATTTTTGATATCGTAAGCACTCCAGCTTCGATGTTGCGTAGTATCCTTCTGAAGCCTCCTAAACCGAACACTCGTGCTTTCTCCACATGTCGCGAAACTCCTCTTAATGTTATCCCAAACTCCAAACTTGTATATGTGCTCCCATGACGCCGATATTCATTATCCCATCATTCTGATCCCTCCTTAGGAGTTTGCAACTCGGCATTTTTTCTCAGCATATCTTCAACCATAACTCCAACTTTTGTTGCATCATCAACCATGTCGTTGTGATTCTCCCCCTCGCCCATCGCCGCCAACGGACCTGCAAGCCACAGCTCTTTCAATCGGCGCGTCAATTCGAGGAGATCTTCAGCACCTTTAACCTAGAAGTTGTGAGTAGATAAATTATTGACCGGGAAAATATATGCTTAAGTTACCAAGCCATGACTATGAAGTTCCATCTGCAGACCTTGAGCAGCAGCTACATCTTTCGATGTACCGTCCCCAGAAGATGCCGCGACAAGGACTATAAGTTGCTTGAAATGGGTTAGCATTGCTGCCGTGGCCGCATTCTTCGTTTCTATCAATATGTTAGGAACTATTTCTTTTGGTGACCCTCTGGAAGGACTCCGCTTGGAGTGGGTGGTATCCCGTTTATCAGGAATGACAGACATGGCGTGGACAGGATACTCTTGCATGCTATATGGTTGTATTCAAGCAGCTTTGGTGTTTTCTATTATTGTAACAGAAGTCCCAACGGTACCATGGTGTTCTCGATTTGCGCAATGCGTCGAAATGTGAGTTGATTTTAAAAGTGAAGATGTCCAACGTGTTTGATAAAGAGCTCTGTTGACTTACCACGAAGACTGTTAGCGTCAGAGGACTTGACGCCCTCCATGTCTAAGAGAGGATTCCGTGTTGAGAGGAAACAAGTATATTTCTAATCAAAAGAGCAATGGGCACAACATGTAGTGAGAGTGAAGCTTAAGCTCCCACCAGAAATGTGGGTCTTGTTGATCCCTGCAGTTCACCCCTCGACGCCTCTGCCCCGCCATGATCAGTTCCATAGATACTCGACCGAAGCTTTCAGGAGCTGAACTGTACAATCTACCTAGGCACTAGGAACTCACAAATAAACATGCAGTCAGGCATCTCAGGTTTGCATATAGCTCTCTGCCACACTCCTATAGCCTCCTAACATCTTGCAGCATCCCAGGAACTGCAGACCGCTTTCCAGAAGCTGGTTTCAACTCCAAGTCAACGAGGGCTTCTATGTACCATAACAAAAGAATCTCTCACTCCTTTGACATTTCTCGAGCCATCAACTTCTTCTTTCTCCGACGATCTCAACCTCCTCGCGCCTCATTTAGTCCACAATGTCGCCCTCTACATAATCCTCCGCCGTTACGACTCCAGTGAAACTGCTCCATTTGTAGCTATCACCTATGTCCCAGACTCTGCCCCAGTTCGACAGAAGATGCTCTTTGCATCTACTCGACTTACCCTAGTCCGTGAACTTGGCATTGAGAGGTTCCGGGAAACAATTTTTGCAACTACCAAGGAAGAGTTGACTAAGGAAGGCTTTGAAAAACATGATAAACATGTGAAGCTAGACGCACCATTGACCGAAGAGGAGCAGAGCTTGGGTGATGTGAAGCGGAAGGAGGCAGAGGAGGGTAGAGGTATGAATGCGAGGAAGAGCCACGTCAGTTCCGGAGGCGTCAGTATGCCAATTTCAGATGAGGCAGTAAGAGCTTTGGAGGGGTTGGCAGGGGACTCGGGTGATAATTTGGTTCAATTGGTATGTATTGGCTGTGGCTTCAAAGACAGTCCTAACATCTCTGACCTTCGAATTAGAAAATCAACATTGCCAACGAAACAATGGAGCTTGCTTCCTCAACTCAAGCGCCAATATCTCAATTGTCTTCCTCCATCTCACCCACGGAGCCACGCTACACATTCTACCGTTACACCCATGACTACAACGGTACCTCCTCCTCCCCAATCCTGTTTATCTATACTTGCCCTTCCGGTTCTAAGATAAAGGAGAGGATGCTCTATGCCGCATCTTCTCGTTCTGCGGTCGCCGTTGCCGAATCTCAGGCAGGATTGAAAATTGATAAAAAGATCGAGGCAAGCTCTCCCGATGAAGTCTCAGCAGAGAGCATAGACGATGATCTGCACCCTAAAGTCGAAGTGAAAAAGGCGTTTGATAGACCTAAGAGGCCAGGTCGCAAGTGAGCTTCCACCAGTATTAGAATGACTACCTACCTCTGTATAATGGGGGAATCAGCGTCGCTTTATGCATTATGAATCCCAAAAGCTTCCAGACTGCCTTCCCTCTTCAAACCTATGCGGATGAAAATCCATAAACCTGCCAAGTGAGATGTCATATCTACTTCCCCATCGTGAATAGTACTGTAGACGTCAAAGTCTTGTTTGACCGGAGATACATATCAGGTGACCTTGACCGCAAGACTTCAAATACCTTGCTTAGGTAAGCTTTCACCAGCAAATGAACCTCGGTATCGAAGCAAGCGGGTATTTAGCGTTGAAGAGTCCGGTAGTCGGATGCAACCGGGACGAGGTTAAACCAAACCCCACGACCCCTGTACCCCACATTCTTCACATGCCGAATGTCGAAGAGAAATCGTCACTGGTGCAGGGGGAAACAAAGCATACAATAACATGTTTGCAGATGATTCAGTCGACTACTTTGTATCGGGCAACATCAGTTATCGACGGTGCGATTCGATTGAGCCTTACAATGCCACTCTGCGGTGGGCATTTTCAAGGAGAGTCACCCTTCATCTCCTGTTCGCAGCTTCAATCAAAGTTCCAGCTCCCAGCTCCCGCTGCACCGAGCTAGGACGTCTGGAAAGCATGGAGAGCTCCACGCTCCACACATGCTTCAAACCCGGGCCAAGGCTAAGCCATGATCTGCTTTCACTTTGACTTTGGAATTGCAGCTGACTGGCTCTGGCGCTGGTCTGGTGGCTCCGTTGCTCCAGAGTTGGACCGCGGATCAGAATCGGGTCAAGTCCACGATACCCTGCATTCGTGCTCACACTCCTATCCTCCCTCTGACACATCCTCTCACTGTTCTGCCTTTTCATACACTCCTTCTTGGGATTTAGAGTTGCTCTTCTAAATCTGCACATCACTACGTGTATTTCTTATTCCTGCATTCTCTTGAAAGTAGCCAAAAGTTCCATTTCATAGCCGGCTGGAAAGTTCCCCATAGCCGAATCAACCCTTGCGGCGCAAGAGTCATACAACCACCAATCTCGCCTCAAAATGTCCGCAGGAAAGGCGAATGGTGAAGTGAGGCGGCCAGCTTCTGCTGCGACCAATTTGATGGGTATGCCAGAAGTCCACAACTCAAAAAGTCGGTGCATGCTAACACAAACCTTAGCCGGCGGCGCTGCTGGTATGATGGAAGCACTTGTGTGCCATCCGCTAGGTATGTTCTACTTCCTTATCTTCTCTTGCTCTATAGACACCTGGAGTAATAATCTAACAAGAGCCTAGATACCATAAAAGTCCGGATGCAGCTGTCCGTTCGCTCGAGAGCTCCCGGCACACCAAAACGCGGCTTCATTGCAACCGGTGCCTCGATTGTAAAGAAAGAATCGCCATTGGGTTTGTACAAAGGATTGGGTGCAGTGGTTACGGGAATCGTTCCCAAAATGGCAATTCGATTCACGAGTTTTGAACAGTATAAGAAGTTGCTTGCAGACAAGCAAACCGGGGTTGTTAGCAGCCAAGCTATATTCTTGGGTTCGTGTTTTCCACATTCATGCTACATTCTTTGCGCCTAGGACATGATTTTCCCACTATACCATAAATGACTCACTCTCCTTGTAAGAAAACATGCTAACATATTTTCCATAGCTGGATTAGCGGCGGGAGTCACAGAAGCCGTGGCTATCGTAACACCTATGGAAGTAATCAAAATCCGTCTGCAAGCCCAGAAGCATAGCATGTCAGACCCACTTGATGTTCCAAAATATCGCAATGCAGGTCACGCCCTATTGACAGTAGTAAGAGAGGAAGGATTTGGGGCTCTATATCGTGGTATCTCACTTACAGCATTACGGCAAGGTTTGTTTTCCATCTCTAGAGGCCCAGCCCACTCTTTCTATACGGCGAGGAGAAAAGCTAACAAGTTTTACTAGGTTCTAACCAAGCCGTTAATTTCACGGCTTATACCAAGTTCAAGGAAATGCTTCAGAAATGGCAACCGGAATATGCAAACGTGCCTATACCATCTTACCAGACAACTCTTATTGGTCTTGTATCTGGTGCCATGGGACCTCTCTCGAATGCGCCTATAGATACTATCAAGACACGTCTACAGAAGACTCCTGGACGACCAGGAGAGACCGCTATGAGTCGAATCACAGCCATTGCCAGGGATATGTTCAAGTATGTTGTTCATATTACCCCTGTATAGCTGAACAGAAACTAATTCGTTACTTAGACAGGAAGGCTTCCACGCGTTTTATAAAGGAATTACTCCCAGAATTATGAGAGTAGCGCCAGGCCAAGCAGTCACGTTCACTGTATATGAATACTTGAAGGATAAACTGGAAAGGTATCAAGATGGGATGCCGCTTGTAGGAGGCAAGTACGAGTTCTAGAGAGTGTGAAACAGCTCAAAATGAAGCTTAATTGGGGAGGCGAAGCCAACTCGGCTCGCATTGGAAATGGAAATATCTATGAAGAATTCATGAGCGCCAGTTTTGGATCAAAGGAAGGAAATTTTGTATAATTTCAGCACAGCATTGCATAGCGTTTGAACGTCAATGCATCAACTACTTACTATGATATCACCAGTGCACACATTCGTCAGAAGCACTTGAAGTCTGCACCCTATCAATAGTGAGTGAATACGGGCAGGTGAAAGCAGCATCATAGCCTAGGCTAGTACAATCAAACATATAGGAAAAATCCAAAAGTTGTAGCATATATTTCAGATGAATTTTTCAAGAATTCTTATTGTTTGATAATCCATTTTACTTAATATACTAACCCACCACCTTTCCCACCCTGTATAAAAAAAGCTAAGGTAGACTAGCTATTTCCACTTCATGTCTTCACCTTCGCTCACATCTTCGCCTTTACATCAAATACCATCCACTATAATGCGATCTACCTCCTTGGATCTTCTCGGCCTTCTCTTCTTACCAGCTTCCATGCTCAAGCCCCAGCCTCATCATCCGAATCCGACAACTATCAAATCCATTTAGCCAACCTTCCTTCTACAGCTTTCTCTCCTTTGACGTATAGTGCGCAAAGTCTACTTACAATACACCTTCAGCTTTACAACCAGCCCCATACTACCTCGACGCGCTATCACGTAGAGAAACTGCCATTCTTGATCTAAACGCGTTAAACAAATACAAAAGCACACAAAAAAAAGCTGCTCAAGATGAGCACATCATCTCACAACATCGAGGTAAATTTTATTATACACCAAACCAGCACTCCCCTTCTAGTCTTTATCCAAATCTTCTCTGAACTGACCGCCTCACAGTTTCCCGTCCTGGTAATCATCAATGGCAAACGCTACTCGCCATCCAGCTTTCCGCCTTTGCACTCTCACCTCCGCTTCAAGCTCTACTTGAACTACGAGCCTCACACCGGCTGCCCCGAGCTGAAGCTGCACATGCTGGCGCCGCGCGATATCTGGACGGCGAGCAACCCAGCCGGGATCTACGACCATCCCGTTTCCTTCTTCTTCCCTGCCAGAGGGATCTTTCGGTGGAGGTACCTCAGCGCCACCGAGAGCAGAGCGGCCGCGGCCGTGTTCGGAGTTTCGATGGAGACGTTTGCGAAGCGGGATGCGCAGAGCAGTGAGGACAGAGGGGCTTCGTGGCGGATGTTGGAGTTTGGAGCAGAGGAGATGGCGGTGGATGCGGGTGCTATCGAGCGGGTTCCGAGATTGAGAAACGAGGAGGCGGCGGCGCTGGTGAAGAGGCTGCTGGGTACGGTCAAGCATGCTATCGAGACGCCGAGCGCGGTGTTGGAGGTGAAGTGTTTGATATATGGCAAGTGCTTACCCGCTATCTTGACCTGTTGTTATGCTTTGCGAATCCTTTGCCATCCTTCTGTCCTTTAAATTTTCCACAAATGTCACAACCCCCTTTTTTGTTTGCTAATGAGTGATATTCGATTAGATGCAGACATCCATACCGACGATGTAGTCGCAGGCTTGGAAGAAGCACTCGTCAGCCCGCCCAAAACTCCACCTCCGGCAACGCTCTCGCCTTCGAAGCGATCCCCAATCATGAACTGGGTACACCTCAAGACTCGATATAAAGATGCCCTGGATGCCCGGCCAACCACCTCCTCCTCCTCATCCACCAGCCTGCACAAAGACAAGCTCAACAGCGCATCGCAGCCACCAAAGACACCCGCGCGCAGCAGCCCCAGGGAAACCATGTTTCAGAACAATAGCCCGCCTACCCTGCGCTTCTTGACGCCGGGCAAGCGGGTGTGTTTTAATTGCTATGATGTCGGCCACCGGGAGGATGTTTGCGAGAAGCCGAAACGCATTCTGGGAAACCACCGCCAGGCGGTGAGGAAGAGTGAGAGAAGGAAACTTGGGAAGAAGGGCGGTGGTGGTGGTGGTAGCGGTCATGGTGGTATAATGATGGGAGCTGGAGTTTCTGGTGGTTTGCCAACGGGAGGAGATGGTGATGATGATGACGTTGAGACCTTCACTGATAGATGTGGTGGTAATGTTAATGGCAACAGTTATGAGGATGATGGAGGAGATAGTGCTGAAGGAGTTTTCTAATGATGGTGATTTTAGGACTAAAGGTGAGAGATGAGAAGGAGGTGCTGTACCACGCCGGGCGACAAGCTCGAAATGGAAAATCATTTTTGAAAGGATGCGAAAGTATGCATTTCCACCATAGGAAAACAAGGGAGAAAAGAAGTGTGGTAATTAGAAGCTTAATTTTTTTTTCTAGATGTAAGATTCAGTGATCTGAGTGTATTGACAAATTCGAGACTTCTAAAACTGAGAGATTGAACGTTTTATGTCATATATAGCAGGTCATAGAGCAGTTTTGCTTAGGACCACATAATCGTTCTATCTATCTGCATACTCGACACGTTTGAGTAGTTGCCTTTGATTTTTAGTAAAGCACAACATTTCCTGCTTCTTTGAATTTCAGACACCTAGTGTCCATACTCATTGAAGAGTCTCGATGGATTTATGCACCGTGGATAGTATGTTGAGTATGCTACCCTTTTACACCGGAAGTGAATAGAGTCGGTAGTTGTGGTGATATGGTATGATTATCTTTCTCGGATAATTCCTAGCAGAGATAATGCTCTATTCAGTCAACTCTTGGCTTAGTCTTGTCGCCAATGTAGAAATAAGACAAAATGCTGACTGCGAGGCATAGTCCTGCGATTACGGAGTTCATATTTCCATATCCGTAGCTTTCTCTCAGCATGCCTGCTACCATGGGTCCTACTGCGAGTCCTGCACAGAAAAACATGGAATTAATGGCATACAGCTGAGCATATGGTCCTTGGTCGCCAAAGAAATCTTTGTTTGCCAAGTGGAACATTTTGATAATATTAGTCTGCTCCACAACGCCCGGAGCGCTGATGATCGATATGCCAACGCTGTTGATAGCTAAGATGACACCGAGTTTTACTATTTCACCATGTCCTGTTGATGTTGTTGATTCTTTTTGAGGAATGCGGAGGAGATTAAGCGCGATGGCCAGATACGCCATTCCTATAACTGCGGTTGGCTTGGTCCCATATCTGTCGACTGCTTTCCCCATGATAGGTCCAAGAATCAAATTTGGAAGAACAAGCGGTGCAAAAAGTAATCCAGCCCGAAGCGAATTGAAGTGAAAAAGCTCTTGGGCTTCAATGGGAAGAGTGGCATCGTAGGCGCCAATGATTATTGCTTGTACGAGACTGAATAGCATAGCTACTAGTAATCGTGGATATTTGAGACAATAGATGATTGGGAATGTCCGGACCCAAGCAGGTTGATTTGCAGGGATCTTCCAATCCTCGATGTCGTCTTTGTTGCCAACGAGAGGTGTTTGCTCTGTTGCTGCTTCTTCATCTGTCAGAGTTGATGTGCCCGAACAATCATCAAGCTTCCCATACTTCGCAGCAGTCTTCTTCTCGATGAGGAGGATACGCATGATCAGGTCAATAGCGATCAAGAAAAATCCAACCGAAAAGACCGCAAGGAACCCAAATCTTTCATAGGTCACACCACCCACAACGGGGGCGAGTAGTTCTCCAACACTTATGACACTAAAGACCGTGCCTATTGCCTCTCCTAAATTTTCACTTCCTACCGTGTCCATGAGCAAAGCCATGCCAACAGTCCAGACTACAGCAGCAGCCATTCCCTGCAATATTCTTGCTACAACTAGCCATAACACGTTTTTCGCAACACAGAAAAGGCCTGTAGCGAAAAACAGTGCCGCCAGACCGGCAAGAAACGGCCATTGTCTTGACGACGCCCGGTCTGAGATAATACCCGCTGGTAGAGCGAACAGAACATTGGCCCCAGCAAGACTTGCCAATAGAAATGATGTCCAGAACTGCACCTGTGACTGGGGAACATCAAGACGATCTCTCAGAATGAAAGGAATGACCGGTACGACGAGACCGTAGAGAAACAGGTCCGTGAACATGCCTAGTTCGCAGTTAGCGGTGTATCTTGATTCAGCTTCATATAAGCGTGTGATGTGAAAGGTCAATGAAAATACAGCATGGAGTGATTCTTGGCCGTACCGATTGTTACGGTGGAAAGTATGAAGCGAGTGCTGGACCGCCAGCGTAGTCCCCAGGGACGCCCTTGATTCTCGTCCATTGTTGGTAACTTTTTTAAAGATGGAATGGTTATGTTCTGGTTTAAAATATATTTATGAGGCGAAAATTGAATGTGGATCAACCGGCCAGCCACTTGCGTACGGCGCGCACTTGCCTCGTACTAGTGTACCGGCGTCCAGAGCTTCAAGATATTTCGTATTTCTTATAGTCGATCTCCGCAAAGAAAACACAACTATGATCGACTGGCCCCATTCTATGTTGAGGGAATCGTGAGATTGGAGCCTCGTGGTTGGTGAGGAGGGTTTTTTCATGCGTATTCGTACACACGTACTGTTCAGTGACTTCGCCTTCGCCGGCGACTTTTCGGAGCATTTTTGAAGTTTGTATGGAATAGATTTAATGGTATCCGGCTACATCTCAATCTTGAGAGTCATAATAGAATCATTGATGGCGTAGACAATACCAGCCACCTTGATGGGAGATACCTCCGTAGAAATCGGATATTTCTTCGGGAGCTTTAGCTGCCCTGTTCAAGACTTGTCACGTTGAATGTAACTACAGCTCCATCATGCCAAGTTGTCTTACGGAGTGGAGTGATGTACTGTACATGTTTTGTTTTTACATGATGGATTCCACCACCATGCGTGTGCAACCCTACGCCCAGATTGAAGGTTGAGGATCATCCTTACCATCTTGTTCTTGTTCTTGTTGCACCGCAAAGAGAGTTCGGCTTTGCTCGCCAAGACCCACGGTATGTTTCTTCCTGGGGAACCGGAGAACCGGGTGAACCGGAATCCTTCCGAGGATCAACCCATTTCTCGATTCATCCTATCGTGGGATGTGAATCGCCTACCAACATCAGACGCCGTTTACAAAAATACGTCTAAAGATGGGATTTTCGCGGCTCCTGCGCAACGCTCATTATTTTAGTAAATTATCAAGCAAACCCCACTATTGCTCAGCACACTGGTCAACCGGATCACGTCTAGTTATGTTACAATACCTAATATTGCCAATATGAACCCCGGCACCCTCCTGGCGAGTAGAAGACTGGAGTTCTGGAATACTCTCTAGTAGGAACGCTTAAGGAGTTCGGGCGGGGAAAGGAAGTTCCCAGTACTTAAATCTTCACGAGAAACATGACCAAGCTAGTCGCGATTTTAGACTAAGGTTGGGCTGGTGGTAGACTTCTCCCACCTCTCTATGACCTTTGATGTCTGCATCAACTGTTTCGTCATCACGACCAAACTTGGGCGGGCAGGTAGAACAGCCTCCACGATGGAGATCCAAATGTCTTCTCAAGCAATGGCAAACTCGGAGCACAAGCCCGAGCTTCGTGATATGGAGAAGATCCAGAAGGAGCCGCCTATGGAAGTCGAGGAGGACATACTTCCAGAATGGAACAATCCTCGAATCAATATCTATCGAGTGTTTGCGACTTTCTACTCATTCTTTATATTCGGCATGAATGACGGCGCATATGGCGTAAGTTGAGCTACCATGTATCAGTGTTCTCTATGCACGAAATAACAGCTTATGATAGGCGCTGGTTCCATATCTCGAAGACTACTACCATGCCAATTACACTGTAGTATCTCTCGTTTTTCTTTCTCCATTTGCAGGCTACACAGTGGCTTCTATTGTGAACAATGCCATTCATGTTAGGTTTGGACAGCGCGGGATTGCTATCGTCGCACCAGCTTGTCACCTCCTGACCTTCCTGGCATTCATCTTCCACCCACCTTATCCAGTCCTTGTTCTATTCTTCGTTATTGTAGGCTTCGGAAATGGACTCATGGACGCAGCTTGTGAGTCTTCATTTTTTGAGAGCACAAGGTTTTGTTTGGGGAGCTGTTGAGTGTTTGTTATCTCTACCCTTAAAACATCCCAGGGGGCCCAATATAGGCACTTTTAAAAACAAGCAGCTCCTGAGTCATTGTTGCGACTCTTAGAAATCATTCATAGTATCAGGCAAACTAACTTCGAGATCGACGTTGATAGGGTGCGCCTGGCTTGGTAATATGGCAAGTGCTAATCAAGTATCTGGATTTCTGCAAGCGTCCTACTCTTTGGGAGCTACAGTGTCTCCGCTCATCGCGACCACGATGTTTACAAAAGGTGGACTGCCGTGGTATTCGTTTTATTACATAATGGTAAGTTGCGAAAAAAATATTGGGAATTTTCTAATAAACTTAATAGGTTGGTGGTTCCGTCCTGGAATTGGCTGTGTCGACCTCGGCGTTCTGGGAACAATCGGGTCAGGTCTATCAACAGGAGAATCCTAGGGATCCTGCCTCTGACACTGGACGGACTAGACAAGCACTTAAAAACAGATTGACTTGGATCCTGGCTTTGTTTACATTTGCTTATGTCGGAGCTGAAGGTAATCATCTCAATCACGTAATACTTGCTACATACTTATGTTATCAGTTTCACTTGGTGGTTGGATAGTTAGTTTCATGTAAGTCTGCCATATTTGAGAGCAAAGACTTCCGGTCTGAGAAGGTCTTCAAAATTAATTACACATATGATATGTTTGGACAGTATCCACAGAACATGTCATGAGAATAATTAACTTTTATTACCTTTTTGCTCCTCTTCAAAGTTACTGTCTGCCGAAGACTAATTCAAGGACTGTCACAAATAGGATGAAAGTAAAACACGCCTCAAGTTTTCAATCCGGCGTGTCTTCAACAGGGTTTTGGGCTGGCATGACTGTAGGACGAGCCCTTCTCTCGTTTCTGACAGCACGACTGGGCGAATACAAGTCTCTCTTTCTCTACCTCGGGTTAAGCGCGGTTGTGGAATTGGTTTTCTGGCTGGCTCCTTCGTTTGTGGTCTCTGCTGTTGCCGTCGCCTTCTTAGGTGTTTTTCTCGGCCCTCTTTTCCCAACTTCCATTGTACTGGCCACCAAACTCCTCCCTAGAGATCTACATGTTGGAAGTATTGGGTTCGCAACGGCTTTTGGGGGGTCCGGAGGTGCTATTCTTCCATTCCTGGTAGGGGTGATAGCGCAGAAAAGAGGAGTCCAGAGCTTACAGCCAATGATTATTGCTATACTTCTCGTGCTGGGGATGTTGTGGGTTTGTGTTCCAATAGCTGGCAAGAAAGATGCGACAGTGGATGAGGGGACAAGACAGAATGCTACCCAAACCGAAGCCGCTTGATGATTCGGACATGCGCTATACATATGTAATCTGTTATCGATCAGATTATACGTACAAAATGCTTAGAAGCGCAATTTCGAGGGGTCAAATTAGGGCGGCAAGGTCAACAGATGAATGAATTGTAGCGAGTACTGTATTATTGCTGTATTATAGCAGTCACTGGTGATCTTATAGATCAAATGAAGTCAATAAATTAGATTTCAGGTTTTAAATTAATGACTATTGGATCATTCAGTGCAAAATTCCTATTTACCTAACATTGCGAAGTAAATGGCATATGGTAGCATGGCGCTGGCAGTGTCGATGAGATTTGCCAAGCTGGTAAGAATACAACAGCTAATTCCTGTGATTTTTCCAATCCTCAGTTCTGGTTCTTTTGTGTGTAAATCTAAAATCAACCGCGTCAGGTTCTTGGGTCTGCATTTCGCAAAAGTATGTATGCTTTGACTTTTAGAGGCTCATTGTACATTCTGTCAGCAGATAAGCTAAGGTTGCTGTACCATACCTGCCGCCTCCTTTCAGCCCACTTCTACAGCCTTACGGGTGAACGACACCTCATGAGACTCGCGACTCGGGTGAAGCCATCCATCAGACTCCCCACCCTTACCATCGATATCCATCCTTTATAATAAGTCATGGCAGCCCCAGGACTCTCTAGTAATTTCCCCCACTAAACCACAAAAATTGCGCCGTGGAAAACCCATCACTAACCCTCGTTATAGCTGGAGGGGACGATGAGACAACGATCAAAGTCTCGACCAAGAAAGATAAGCTTCAAAAATCCAAAGGCACAATCAAACTCAAGAAACCCGCTCCCAAGCACAGCGAACCCGGGCATTGGCGCGATGGTAGTGTGGCCGATGGTTAGTGAGCCCAAAGGACTATTTTCAAATAGTGGTAGTCGCAAGAGCTATTAACAAACTTCCCCCTTAGACGATAGACGGAAGGACAAGAAAAAAGGAATCGACACCCCCAAAACAAACTCGGTACCTGCTTCGCCCGGGCCTGTTGTTAACCAGCTAGACGATATGGCGAAAGAAACATTTGCGACTGGGCGACCATTAGAAGACTCCCTCGATTTGATGACGTGCAAGCACTGCAGGAAAAGCGTTTTGAAAACAGCGGCAAAGTCGCATATAAATACATGTTTGAAGCAGCAAAAGGAGAAACAGCGGAAGAAGAAAGAGGCGAAGGAGGCTAGAGAACGAGCGAAGAAGGAAGAGCTGCGAGGCGACAAGGATGATGATGGAGATACTAGAATGGATAGCGACGACGACGACGATGTAACAGACAAGAAAGCCGGAGAGCTAAAAAGTACAAAGAAAGCAGGCAAGAAAGTGGATCTTGACGACTCGAAAAAGGGCAAGAAGCGCAAGGCTGATGGCGATGCTGAGAAAGGTCCCAAGGCCAAGAAGAAAAAGGAGGAAGTAAAGCCGAAAGCCCCCAAACCTAAAGGTATGCAGCGTAATTTTTTTATCCCGGTCCCTTCTGAGAAGCACATTGAAGGCGAGAGACCGCATCTTGCTTTTTAGCCGCAATGACTTCTGGAAAAGTATTTCCATACAGCAGTAATCAGTGATACTGCACTCTGGAACTGCAATATCAAATCATCATCAGAAGAGCGTTTACGCTGGATCGATGCTGTGATTGCAGCCATCCCAAGTCAATACTTTTACTTGGCACATATTTTGGTGCATATGGCCACTAATTTTTTTCAATAATTTTTCTCTTTGCTCTTTACACATCCATTCAGATCTCTACACTTTTCTATCAATCAGCATTCAAGATCAACGCTCACATAGGTTTCTTCCATTTAGGTCCTGTCGATGTCGAACGGCAATGTGGTGTTCTCATCAAAGATGGCGTCCAATGTGCCCGCTCTCTCACCTGCAAAAGTCATTCTATGGGAGCCAAACGTGCAGTTGGAGGTCGCTCTCTACCCTACGACATGCTGCTTACAGCATACCAAAAGAAAAACCAAGCCAAGCAACAAAGTAAGCACTTCCCCAATTCTACCGAATTCTTTATTGACCGTTACTTCAGAAGCAGCAATCGACGCCAATGCTCCTCTCGAGGATGAAGATGCGGCTCTCGGTCCTGTCGATTCTGACGAGGAGTTAACGTCTGTCATGCACGGTCTAACAAACTGGAACCCACAACCGCTCGTTCAGCCCTTGATTCAGATGCCAATAGAGCGTGAATACCAGAAGAAGCGACTCTATGAGCAACTGCACAACGCAACCAATGGTTTCACCATTAATATTTGCAAGGTTGTTGGACTCGGGGCCCAAAAACTAGCCCCTGGAATGGAAGATGGTGACGGTGAAGGCGACGACGAACCTATCCTACCGGGCATGCAACCAAATCGGAGGCCTGGTGGATTCAACCTCTCGTTACCACCTGGGAGGAGACCCAGTGTGGCTGTGCAACGGTGATTGCAATGGGTGGAGGGCTCACTGGTGGCGTTTTGACTATAGGTATTTTTACGGCGCTCAACGGCATCTCATGGCGGTGGCACAGGTGGGGAGGGGGGGGAAACATTTTATGGAGTTTGTGGGTTGATATCGTGCTTGCGAGCACGATATAGCGTAGTACATAATAACACAGCGCTTCTATACATACTACAAGTTGGTCTCTCGAGCATAGTGATAATTTTTGTGGCTATGTCCTATTATTTAAATATACAGCTCATAATATTTAGTGTTATGTTCGGTCAAACCACTTTCCCCCCCTTAAATAAGCGAGACGGCTTGGTTCACCGTGCTGAATGTGTAAATGTGCGTTTTCCTCTACCTACACGCAGACGTTATAAGCACGATCTATTTACCGGCATCACAGTGTATCGTATAATAGTGAGTATTTGAGTTCTCAAGTATTAAACTTTTATTCGTCTATAATTTTACCGTCTAAGACATGCTCGGTAAGCGCCTGGTTCAGCTCAGTCTTGCCAACTAGGCCAACTATATAAAATCATGCAGAAGCCATAGCTCTCATTATCATTACACCAAACAGCAACCCTTTTGCCTTGGTATGTCTGTATCTATTCAGCGTTCTTCGGCGCAACAGCTGGTACTTCTACGCTCGATGAAGAAGTTTGTGTTTGCGTTACCGGTTCAATAACCGGCGTCCTCTCAGCCTTCGGATTGGAAAATCTGGCCGGTACCCCCCTCGCCGCAAAGGTTGTCGTCCCAACATAAGCGCCAACTAGTTTGCTCCATTTATACTCTCCCTTTTTCAGTTTCTGTAACTCTTTGTACGCAAAAGCGTTAGAATAGGGTAGACCCGTTGAAGGATCTCGAAACTTTGCTGGATATGAAGTGATGACACAGAGCTCGTGATCTCTCTTTTTTTCTAGAAGATGTTAGTAGGGCTAGAAGCATGGGGAATTGAGACGTACTAGCTGCTTTGACAAATTTTCGGCCAAAAACGATTTGCATTTGTACGTTTGAGTCCTTGATTTGATCTTCGTCGAAATTTGAAAGTATGAGACAGTTGCGTGCTGCGTGTTCAATAGGAGGAGGCCCGGCCGGGACGGGAGGTGGCGGCGGCGGCGGTGGTGGAGGAGGCGCTTGTTGGTTCAAGTGATTTTGCGAAGTGAAGCCAAAGGGTATAGTGTGTGAGGGCATTAGTCTAGGAAGCGGTGGTGGTCCAAACCCTGGAAGTGGTGCAGAGCCATCAAATGGCAAATGCCGTGGTTGATACTGTGGAAGTGGATGCCACTGTTGTGGTGGAGCCAGGATAAATGGTGGATGGCTAGGTTTTGTTGTAGTTTGACTGGGTGTCGGGGGCCGTGGCGACGAGGAAGTTGTGAAGGGGGGATTGGGATAGCTAGGTGGTGGTGGTGCTAGGGTTGGAGATATACTCATCGCAGCAGGTATTTGCGGTTGGGGTGGTGGTACTGGAGGATTGATAGGAGGTGCCATTAATGGAGAAGCCGTCCGTATGTTCTGTGGAATTACATTATTGTTAGGAGGCATAGGAGCAGGTGTTCCCGTTGCAGATTTCGGCTCATTATTTTGTGACGGTTCTTCGCTGCGAGAGGGCACTGCCGTTGGAGGTTTTGGAGATTCCGGAGCATCCTTAATTTCTGCAGTATTGATTGACGGTATTTCAGGAGCGTCTTTAGAGGTAGCAGCCGATTCTGCCTCCATTTCAGCGGCTTTCCGTTTTCTGTTCTTCTTCTCTATTGGATCCTCTAGTTCTAGAGTTTTACCAACTTTTTTCAGAACGCCTCCAACCCATTCTGCTTTACCACTCCACCATGTAATTACAGGGCCGCTAAGTTGTCTATTGCTTAGGGCCGCTAATTTTGCAGCCTGCTCTTCTTCCCTTTGTTGCTCGGCCTCCTCCCATCTACTCAAACTTTTTGAATTCTTTTTCTCAATTCGAGCAGCTTCTGCTAGTCTATCCGCCTGGGTCAAGGCAGGCTTCTTCGCAGCTTCTTTTCTTGCAGCGGCTTTCTCCATATTTTCCAGTTGCTTTAGCCTCTTGATCTCTCTATCAACCATCTGCGCATGTAATTGCTCCTTGCTTTGTCTCGTGGTCCCTCGCGCCGAAGCCCGAGTTGGCGCATCCTCTACCGTTGGTAACCATGATGCGCGTTCGGATTTCTTCTTTGGCCGAGGCGCTGCGCTTGGGAAGGATGCTGAGGTCGCGGTAGGGTCTATCTTGACCTTCTTCTTGAACCCTTTAGGTAAACCATCATTAGCTTTACGCTTTTTTAACTTCTCCGCCCTTTCCTTCTTTTGTAGTTCCTTTTCTCCATCCAAATCGTCCGCGCCTGCGGTTGGCCCTTGGTCCTCATCATCGTCAGATGAGTCCATCTGTACATCGGAGTCTGCTTCATCATCTTCGAATCCTGCATCATCATCTGCTTCTGCAAACAACAGCTCGAGCTCATCATCAGGGTCTTCTTGCTGCAGCAAGCTGGCAAGGCGATTCCCTGCAGTAGACCTCTTTTCTCGAGTGTTTACTAGTAGTTCTGTTGGTTCCTCTTGACTCTCACTTTCACTGCCACTTCCACTTTCACTGCTCGAATCTTGATCAGAATCTTCCTCCACCAGCACTGGTGCGTCGTCCCCATTTTCGTCTGCCATAGCGAGGATTGGCGTCGACAGCTTTACTCAACCGCCCGCGTGAGGATGTTTGGACTAGGTACTGGTCAAACCAAACGCACCCGAACGCGCAACGTCCACCCCGAAATGAAAGGAAGATCAATCGTAAGCTGTTGGATCATGCATCGACACGTGTAGATCCGATTTGAGCATCATATGGGACAACAGAAGAGCCAGCAATTCAAGTAATGGAATGAAGATCTAATTGTCAACGCGGAGAGAAGTGGCGCCAAGCACCGAGAATCCCCAAATTCTGTCTCGCGGCTGAAAATGGTCTTGGCGACGTGAAACTCTCGGCCGCTAAGCGTACCTTACTAGAGTTCAATTGGGGTTCGTCGTTGCTTTATAAATAACTTTGGTGAAACCATCTACAGATGGAAACACACATGACCCGAAATATCTTGCAGCACTATGATTAGGAAAACGATATGTCTTTTTTTCTCTCCATGGCTAACTACAATGATTCTTCACAGCAGGTATATATCACGTGGCCGGACCAAAGGTAGTTCAAAGGCCAAAAATAGGACTTCTCACCTCTTATTAGGCCTCAAGCTCTGATGCCCCCTTAAGATCCGCAGTCCCAAAATGGATGCACATCCTGGGAATAGCCTCACGGGTGTGGGCCGAGGATTTGCATTTAGAAACGTACACTGTATAACAGAGCACGCTGCTTCATATACGAGTCCAGGTTTGTGCCCAGGTCTGACAGTGAGAGAGGCAGGTCGAGGCTACAACCGTGCTGAAATCTACGTGCTCTGTGCCCTGTGCTCCGTTCGAATTCGACGTCTTTGGTATTTTGTACCATTGTACCATTGCTTGGTCGTAGGCGTTGAAATGCTGTGCCTGTGCCTGTGCGGCGCGTGCTACCCACCGATCCGATTCAGCGGTTCAACCTGCCCGCCACCAACAACATCGTTACGTATCCCTATGCAAAAAGCATGGCGCCCCTGTGTGTTTCGCATTTATGATCACCCAACGCATTGCATCAAATGGGGAGCTAAGGCCTAGGAACAACCGTGGAATCTGCAGCCATACGCGAATTCCTGGGGACAAAGCACTGCACTGCATCAGGAGGTATTTACCAAGGTCCGATGGCGTCCTGATGGAGATTGAAGCGAGAATGCGAGACATACAGCAGCTTGCCTCCTTGCCCAACAAGCTCCCCGCACTGTTGAACATCGCCGTCCGAAGACATAGATCAGCGGCTGGTGTGGGTAGCGCGTGCTGTGTGGAATCCTGATGCTACTAAGACGAGATCTGAAGGATGAGACCTTTAGAGGCGGGCGCAGCGTTGCACACCTCTACTGTACATATCGTATGAGGCCCTGGATGATAGCGTTGGTCCCTTTACTAATAAGGGGGCTGTGAGGCTTAACTAAAAAGGTCAACTCGTGTGTAGGATGTCAATCATCATTGATGACATGCCGCCAGTCAGATCAGGTGTTGGTGAGCAGCATTTGCTCAATTGTGACCAATGCACTGTGCCATTGGGGCTTCTCAGCTTTGGATCCTATACAGTACACTGATGCAGTGCATTTGCCTTCCCTTGCAGTCCCATCCAGAATAGCATCAGGGCCCCGTAAGAATCGCGAAAGAGATGTTCCTTTGCCCCTGGCTAAGCCAGCAATAGCCAATACAGGTACCAAGCCCAGAAACTGTCATCGCTGGGTCAGAACCGTCCGCGTACCGAGCCACTCATCAGCCTCTTTGCACTCAGAAATGTAAGTCGGAAGTACAGTATTCGCCAGGTGTTCTATTTGCACTAGGATGTTTGTTTAGGCTGGTCTGGTGTGAACATTACGCTGTATTTGTATGGCTGGAGACCACCTTGCCCCATCGTAGATTATTCGAAGTTGATATTGATCTTGACCACCTTACTCTCACGTCCTAACGAGTTCTGACCCGAACTGCAAATACAGATGCGATTGTCATTAGTGTTTATTTGCTCCTACCTACACCACCTGCGATACCCCAGTCGTCTCTGTTCTCCAGTTTATTGATCTTCCTGTCGTCGTCTAGTCGCACTTCTAGAGTTCTTGTGGTTCCAGTTTTGTTTTGGCTGCAGGGGTGGTTTATGAAACGGCACTACGAACAAGTCGTCAACCTGAGCAACCACCTTCACCACCTCTCTCCAACACTTCCGACCTCCCCTACCTATTTTCTCTCCCTACGACCGTATCGTCGTTTCTATCATCCTCTCCTTGTGTATTAATGACGCCTGTATATTGAGCAGAACACTGGACTCTTCCATTGATCCCAATCCTGCCAGAAAAAAAAAAAGATTAATCCAAGCCCGTCTGCGAACTCCTGCGAACACATTCGGCTTATCAACCCTCCTTCAGTACAGATCTTCTCCCGTCTCTGCCGTCAATACTTGAATCGATCTTTGCAGAGTC
>Ga0247810_10000375_pt1 | contig 55449 bp, 58 predicted proteins | sample UWRJL119311C1_FD_179918 | JGI IMG/M metagenome (GOLD analysis project Ga0247810, IMG submission 179918) | Plant litter microbial communities from Arlington Agricultural Research Station in Wisconsin, United States - UWRJ-L119-311C-1 | ecosystem: Environmental > Terrestrial > Plant litter >...
GGTCTTGGCCTTCTTTCCCTTGTGGTGAGGCTCACGGGATTCGACGTCAACGTCTCGGGCGGCGGTCTTGGCCTTCTTTCCCTTGTGGTGAGGCTCACGAGTCTCGATCTCATCAACCTCTTCAGTCTCGTCGTCATGTTCGGTCTCCTCGACGTCTCTGGCGTTGGTCTTGGCCTTCTTGCCCTTGTGGTGAGGCTCCCGAGCTTCGACATCACGGCCGTTTTTCTTAGCTCCCTTTCCCTTGTGGTGAGGTTCGCGGGATTCAACATCGCGGGCATTGTTGGTCTTAGCCTTCTTGCCCTTGTGGTGGGGCTCGCGAGTCTCGAGCTCGTCATCATGCTCGGTCTCCTCGACGTCTCTGGCATTGGTCTTAGCCTTCTTGCCCTTGTGGTGAGGGTCGCGCTCCTCTACATCGCGAGCATTGGTCTTGGCTTTCTTGCCCTTGTGGTGAGGGTCGCGAGTCTCGAGCTCGTCATCATGCTCGGTCTCCTCAACGTCTCTGGCATTGGTCTTAGCCTTCTTGCCCTTGTGGTGAGGGTCGCGCTCCTCTACATCGCGAGCATTGGTCTTGGCCTTCTTGCCCTTGTGGTGAGGGTCACGCTCTTCGACATCACGAGCGTTGGTCTTGGCCTTCTTGCCCTTGTGGTGAGGGTCACGCTCTGCAAGTTCTACCGGAGCACCGAATGCTGGAATAGCAAAAGCAAGTAATGATCCCTTTTGTTATGTCAATAGGAATCACTTCATTGTAGAGCATGAAAACTTACGACATGGCTCTGAGAAAGAGCACTTCGGTGGGTGGGTAGCTGGAAGCCACTAACTGCTGAGGTGGCGAGCAGGCCAGAGACAACCAATTGGGAGAATGAGGGATGCATAGTGCGTAAGTTTAAAATGACTATTGCTGGCCGGCAGCTGAAAAACTGAACGACTGAACGAATGAATGAGTGAATAAAAATGGAGCAGAGAACGTAAGGTATCAAACCTAGAGAAGAAATGGATGCCGAGACAAAAGAATGAGCGAATATGAGAAGGTTTATATTCTACTTCAGCCTATGGAGATGGAATTGCTTTGACCAGCTCTTGCAAGGATACATTAGACGAATACGTCAAACCCACCGACTTGATGATCTCCATGTCTCGTCCGGATGTCTCAAGAAGCAGGGTGACCAGTTGAGCGGTTGGCCTAAGCAGTCAACTGCTGCTGAGTAAGAGCTTCTGTGGGAGATATTTCCCTCGTAGCCAGTCAAGCTGGGGCAGATGCTTTTCCCGTAGCGAGATCAAAGCTGGAGGAAGTGGTTGGAACCAGGGTCTTCGGAGCGAGTGCAGGTTCTCTGAGAAATTCGACTGAACGAGGGTAGGCGCTGGCCAGAGAGTTTCATGCCCAGCTCTACATCGAAGCGCGGCATTGACTGCTGCCCTGTAACCGCATCAAGATTAGGGCGATCGCAGAGCACAGCTGCAATGACCAACGGAACTAATTCATCCCTCCAATATGGTGGTCCGTTCGGTTCGAGAGTCGTGATGGGAAGTGAAGGGGGGGATAGGATGGTATGGAATAGGTGGACAGAAGGTGAAGTTGAAATGGACGGCACGGAGCCGCATTCGATACAGCGACAGGGGGTGTCAAGGCTAGAGTTGCTTAACTCAGTAGCGGGCCCTGGCATGCTTGGTATGCTTGGCTGACGGATCCCCACACTGACGGGTCCTTGGCCGCTTGGTAAAACAATTTGCGTCAGGGAATAATATACTCAAACACTTCTGACCCACTCGCTCCCGACTTCAAGTTGCAAATAGCCAGACAAACGTTTGGGAACTTTCGAAACAAACACCCATCGACCCAAATGCTACCGCCACCATTGCGACTCCAAAGGAGCTTGAGTGTTGGTTGAGGCACCATGCAATTCTATAGACCAGTGAGGGAGTGAGTGCGCTATGAAGGCTTACTAGCAATAGCACATGCGGGTCATCGAGAGGCTCATTTCTTTCCTCGCCGTCGCGCAATTCCAATATTGGAGGTGGTCTCAGCATCAAATTACATGTGTCTCGTTTGGGGCTCCGCACCGGTTATGACTAGTCTGTTCTGGTCTAGAGAAGTTCTCGAGGTCGGAGGTTGCACTTTGATGTGTGGAGTGCATGAGTGCGGTCGAGATCAACATCGGTAGAACTTGCGAGGAAAAGATGTTGTGTTGTACTTGTACCAATCCACGAGTATGTAATGCGCAAAAGCAATCTCCAGGGATTAATTGTAACAAGCTAATCGTCAAAGAAAATAGGCTGGACTTGACATCTTTGTTCTGAGACAGCTCGCTTGTTGGAGTTCCCCTGACCCCGTCGCAGAGGTTTGAAGCTTGGCTTTCTTGGGAACCGACTTCATCAACTTGGCAGAAGCTTGTTACTACTGCATTGCCATGCCGATCTGCCTGTCTCCTGGATCGTAAATGTTTCCAATTATCCCTCCCACTTGGGTCCTGATACGGAAGTCGGGGTTCGAGTAATGCGAGCTTGCCGGGTTAGCCGCTTAGCCCTCTCCAAGTGAGCCAAGTGAGGTGTTGATGCTCACTTTCTATTCTCCCATCGCTGTTCCCTTTCTTCACAGTTGTCAACGTTTCACGCCCATTTCTCCTTTCTCACTGCACCTGGTGTGCTCCTTTTGTTTATTTCGTTCTTAATGGCAAAGGCGTATCATTCTCTTCCTCTTGATGAGGAGGAATCTCTTGCAGGCAACGGTGGAATGAACGGGCAGAACGAAAAGTGGTCATGGAAGGAAGTCACAGATTCTGTCCCATCGAAACTGAAAAAGTTTGGCCCAAGTTGGATATGGCTAGTTCACGCTGCTCTACTCTCGATATCAATAGCAATACTTGCAATGGCCTACTGCGTGGTACAAATGTCACATGGGGTTGCGACCATACCGAAAACATGGAGTATGCTTTGTTCGACGCTCTAAGCTTGTAGGGCAATTACTGATATATTTACGCAGCACCGGCGGAAAGCGCAATCAAATACGAGATCAAGAAATTTGATCTTCCTCCTGTACCCGTGGGACCGTTTGTGGGTAAGGGCGATGCGGTAGATGCAGCTTGGGAGGCTGTTACGGGCGACAGTATGAACTCTACCCAGCTATACCCAGCCTCGTGTACTAACAGCATAAATAGTCGGCGATACTATGGTTTCCAGAGCCGAGATGATCAAGATGGGTCTCGATCCCAAGGGCGCCCTCGAAATTACCGATCCAGCCACGGGTAAACGTGGATATCGAGTCGCTATTGAAGTCTTCCATCAACTCCACTGCCTCAACCTCCTCCGTCAGGCAAACTACAAATCACATTACTCACCCCTCGGTGGCGATGTCTCTGCCGAAAATGAAGACCTACATGGTCACCTGAATCATTGCATTGATGCATTACGGCAATTCGTGATGTGTCAATCTGATGTCAATGTCTTTCCCTTTCGATTCCCATTCAATGACGGGGATCCATGGCCGGATTATGAGACTCAGCATGTTTGCAGGAACTTTGATGGGATCAAGAGGTGGGCCGTCGATCACGCCGTTGCGCAGGGAGTAGATGAGCCAGAGCATTAGTTAGAGATATTAATTTTATGAACATTTCAAAATTGATGGTATCGCAGATTGAAAAATCTAGTGCGACAATTAAAGGATATCATTGATTCCTGACACTGTAATATCAAATCATTTGCGAACGCGCAAACTCCTTTGCACATAACATAACATAGCATAGCATAGGAGTTTGGGACACACTTTGGCAACTGGGATTTCTGATGCGCTTTGCTGCCATTTCAATCATGCCATCCACTTCCATCTCTGCGTCCTTGACCGATCCTCCTTCGCGATCTCACCAAGCCTTACCGCTTTGATGGCGATTGATTCATGAAACGAATTGTCATGTGCCATCCACCCTTTGTTTCTACATCTCTCAGCATTGAAGCTTCCATTGCATCACAATTAAGCGGGGGCCGGTGGCCAAGGGCTTGGCTTGTGCATTGATGTGCAGGCTGTGATATGTTAGATAAGGACAGCTTCATGTATGGGGGTGGTGGGAATGCACTTGATGATTCATCAAAACAGTGAGCCTAGGTTAGCGTTGGTTGTTTTGCTACCGAAGCACTCAAGGTTTGATGACGAGAATGGAGGACAATTGACGAGAAAGGTTCAGCAATAGATGAGCAATCAAGAAGCCGGGGGGAAAAAGGAAAAGGAAAGTTGCGAGAAAATATCCTTCTATTGCGGGAGTCAGGTCAATCTCGATGCATATTCTAACATGTGTAACTCCAGACACCCTCCTTTTTATTTGAACAGCCCATTACAAAGCCTACTCATCGTCATCAGATGCGAATCCAGCCTCGGAATCTTCATCATCTGACGCATCATCCATATCCTCATCACTACCCTCTTTGGCCTTCTCCTTCTCCTGATCTGCCTTCCTCTTACGATCTTCCTCCCTCCGTCCCTCTTCCATCATCTTCGATTTCTCCTCTCTCTGTTTCCGTTGGCCAACCACAAAAGCCCCAAGCGGTGTCTTCTCCCATTCAAAGCCCTTCAGGAAATTGTCAACCCCTGCTCGGTTGTTTGGCGCGAATTCAACCTTGGATCGCTTCTCTTCGATCCATCTTCCGTTGGCCTCTAGTTTCTGGATGAGCAGTATGAACATGGTGTTGACTTTGTTGTTTTTGTTGCCAGAGCTCTTGTTAGAGGCATCTTTCAACCAGCGCTTCAACATTACTACAACGGGTAATGCGAGCTCAGGGAATGCGATGCTCGTTGACCACAATACGAAAAACTCGGAGAGAAGTTCAGTAACTTGCTCACCAACACCGTCTTGGTAGACTCGCGTACGTAGATAAGCCTTTTGAGCTTTGTAGTTGGACGCAAAATCAAGACTCTTCAAGGTGCTTGGCTTCGGTGGCTTCTTCATTTCAGCAGAGCTGAGGACTTCAAGAAGAGCTGGTGCGAGTGGGATGTACGTTCCAGTTGCCCGAGATAGTCGGAGAAGGGATCGCATCATGTGAAATCGTAACGGGAAATATGTAGAAGTTGGAATTAACCGCAAAGCCCCAAGCGTTACTTGGACCGTAGGGTAAATCAGTGATCTAAGCTCTGACGGTTTTCCAGTCTCTGCTTCTTTCAATGGATTGCAGTGCTCTGAAAGAACACCAGACCAGAAATCTAAGGAATGGACGTATTGCCAGTTGTAGACCGTCTTGTAAGACTCCTTTTGGTTGTTGGTGATGCTGCTACGCAGGTGAATAGCTAGTTGGCGAATGAATGTGAAACCGGTGGCATATCCAACACTAGAGTCAAGACCCCATAGCTCAGCAGCAGAATTTTTCATTAGATTTATTCCTTGTACAGTGTGGATAGTGGTATTTCGGCTTCCCTTCACTAGACCTTGGTAGACGGTTTTTAAAACAGCCTCTCGTAGTCCTGGATCACCAATCACTGCTAACCGTCGCACAACTAGGAAGGCTGTGATTCGAGTAGCCTCGGTACTTGAAGATTCAGACCAGATATCTACAACTGTCTTGACCACATTTTTAAGGACCTTCTTGAATGATAGTAGGTAGGGGAGAAGTGGTGTTATGGACGAGAGGGTGATGTTGAGTGTTGCAGCATCTGAAAGAGATCCAAGGAGATGATGAACGGATGTCGTATGTGATTTGAGGAGTGGTGTAAGGGTTCTGAACTTCTTAGAGTCTGTAGGTACGCGGACCTTGCCAGCAGCGTTTTCCTTTACCGGAAGGTGGTGATTTAGAACCTCGGGAACATATTTCAGAGTGGCTAGCAGAAGATCGTGGTAGACGTCTGGGCTCGAGATTGTATACTTGTATTCTTTTCCCTCATCCTCATTGACATGGGCAGCTGCTCGAAATGCGAGAACCACTTGGCGCATTGCTCGCAACGAATGTTGCTCAGCCATAGCCTTCGTCCACTTTGTAACCATGGCCTTTGTGACTTCTGCAGAATCATCACCCTCCTCTTCTGAGTCGACTTCTCCTTCATCGTCAACTACCGGTTTCTTCGACTTCTTTTGTTTCTTCTTCTTGGGTCCTTCATCTGCTTCACTGCCACTGAGCCCATCCACTTCTGCCAAATCTGCATCCTCATCAAAGTCCAATGCTTCAGGATCGTTCTCCTTCAGATATTTGTAAAATTCGGGATCTTTCTCAGCTAACGCATCCATTGCACCTTTGCTCATTCCAGTCAAATCTTCATCTGCACTTTCCCCCTCGCTGTCGCTCAATACTGGTGCCTCTTCGTAGGAGTCATCTGAAGAATCGCCATCTTCTTCTGCGTCTGCTACCTCTACTCTCTTCCTCTTCCCAAGTTTTTCGGGGACTGACTTTTTCGAATTTTTCTTCGCAATCTTTTCAGGGATTTCAAAACCACCTTGAAAGAAATCATCCACGTTCATCTTCCCAAAAGGATCTTCCTTAACAACAGGCTTCGCCACTCCCTCACCTTCGCCATCATCTCCTAGGAATTCAGCATCCTTAGCATTTCGAGCTTGTCGCTTGTCCTTGATCTGTTGCCGCTGCTTGATCTTTGCGCCAGCTTTTCTTTTTTCAAGAGTATCCTTAAGATGGTTCTTTTCGAACTTGCGGGTGGCCTTTTTCGTTCCTTTCGCCATTGTGATTGTTTAGGGCAAAGTTGTCAAGAAATCTGAGAAATGTTGTTTAAATTTGTCCCCTCCCAGAACTTTTAGATAATTTCTACAGGTCTATTCCTAATTTGGTGCGGTCAGGGCGGTGTGGTCTGCCCCGCCTCCCCTAATCCCGAAGTCACTAGCAAGCCAAGCTGTTGGACAAGGCTGCAAGAGATCTAAAGATGAAAGGTAGTTAAGCATACCATTTCATGTCTTACCACATAGGATTTCGATGATTCCTGAAATCCTGAAATCCTGAAATCCTGAAATCGAAAATTCAAGATGTATCAAAATCAACAAGCGTATGCGCCAACTCCACATAGCTACGTCCCAAACTCAACTCTTTCCGCAACTATAAATCTTGATGAAGTACCAGACACCTTGGAATATCACAGGTTGAGAAAGGAAGCTGATCCTGCATAGGAGGTCAAGCTCGCAGAATCAAGAGCGGAACGAGACTTGCAAGAATCCCTTGCAGAGGTGTTCAGTATAATCATAACCCTTGACGAGCTCGAGAAAGCCTACCTCAAAGATGCCATACTAGAAAGCGACTACACGGAAATATGCGACCGACTATTAAAACAATACAAGGCTATATTGGCAGATGAAGCTGTTGCTAAGGAGTTTGTGGATTTGGAAACTTTTAAAAAGGAGTGGGATGTATGATTCTCTTGTCATTCCTCTGTTGAAATTAGCTAAATTAAGCAGATGGAAGTGCCTCGAGCTACAGAACGAATTCGAATCGGCCTTCCTAGTACCGTCACTGCGCCTTCTCATAACGTAGCATTGACTTCGAATAACAATTTCAATGGCACACTCATTCTGGAAGCCACTCAGGAGTTCATTACGTTCCTCGATGCGCTGAAGCTCGGCTTTTTAGCGAAGGATCAATTACATCCATTACTTTCCGAGGTGATAGTAAACGTAAATAAGGTGACTGACAAGGACTTTGAAGGGAGAGGGAAAATAATACAATGGTTGATTACTTTGAATCAAATGAAGGCAACAGAGGAACTTTCCGACGACCAGGCGAGAGAGTTGGATCTGGATATGAATGCTGCGTATCAAGGGTTCAAATCCACATTAGCATAGTTGGGACTTCGCAAGATGAAATAGGCATAGCGTTGGAGTTTGGCTCAGTTACACAAACATCAGAAGTATATTGGTTAAAAAATTAATTCTGGCAAGACATTAAATATTCTTCTTGACCGCGATTTAGCACTTTGTCATTTGTTATATGAGGTTACAAATAGGAAAATATTCGCTAGAAAAAATCGTTTCTGTAACGAACATTATACAATATATCGCAGTTCATATTGTGTCTACTAGTTGTGGAGTAAATAGCAGTTTTAGGTACTTTTCCCTTTCATAAATATAGAAGTATGGTCTATAGATAGTATGAGCGAAGCAGTAGTGATTGAATTTGTATCTCCAGCCTCCGTATCCAGTCATCAAAATGTCAGTATCCGCCCTAGCAAAATTATATACATGAGTATTGGTTGCACCTGGTGGTATAATTCATACCAAGAAAGTCCAAAAACTAGGGTATACAAATTCGTCCTCAAATATCCTTCTGACCTGCTCCAGTACAAATTTTTCCACCTTACCTACATTCTTTAAGACCTGCTTACCACCTTCCCTCTGTCCAATTTCGCTCTCAACCTTAATCTCATGTAGAAGACCGCCCATCTTCGTACGTGATTCTGCTCCATCAGGATCAGGTCCGATGGCTGCGTATGCATCTTCCGGACTTAAGAAACAGAAGTGTGCACGCTTGCGTATGTTAGCCAATACTGCAACCCCATCAAATGAGAGGCCTGTGATGTTAAGCTTAACAGGGATCCCAACAAAGCTGGGCATGGGGTAGTCAAGTAGGATCTCTGTCGTCAGAGACAATTTGATATCGCCCGAATAGCGAACTCGGAAAACTGTTTGAAGATCTTCAGGTCGAGGCTCCCTAAAGTGACGCTCTGGGGACGAGTGGCGTTCTTCATCTTCACTTTCTTCAGAAAATAGACCATCGCGTGTGTGGGGTCTAGTAGCAGATGTAGACGGAGCAAGAGTTGAGACACTTGCTCGTTCTCGTAGAGCTTGCGCTGGGTCTGCTGTTGGTGGTGGTGAAAGCGAGGACCCACTTGCAGAGTATCGGTGCCCCTTACTACTCGAGGAAGGAAGCTTTGAGTAATCTGGCCAGCCATTTGGGAAATGTGCCCCCGCAACAGCAGCAAGTGGAGTCTGACTGCCTGACAGTCCAGATGCAAACTGAGAATGAAAATAATTGAGATTTGATGTTCCGCCTGGTATTCCAGGAGTGCTGACACCTAAGAATGGACTTCCTATATCCCCTAGATTTTGACCAGAACGTATTCCGGATAATCGAGTGTCGATGTAAGGGGGAGGGTGTTGCGTTTTGTCACCACGATTCAACCTTTCCACCTTCCTCTTTTCTCTCAACTCCTCAGCACCTTTGCTTCTCCATTCTTCCTCAACCAGATAATCCTCCTCTTCATGATCGTTGTCCTCAGTTACTTCGTAAAAGTCCGGCAGTGGATCACAGATATCTTTCAGTTCAACTTCTGGTGCTATAGATCCAAATTCAAATGTATGTACTGTGACACTTTTTATGAATCGTGGGAGAGTAATCGTTTGGAATTTGTCGTGAACAAAATCTCGTATCCTTTCGGCCAGCGCTTCTCCATCAGTTCCTGTTGTGAGGGTGTCCCAATTGAGGTCGATAGACATAGCTTCTTCAAGGAGGGCAATTATCCTCTCAATGCAGGTCACCTGACTAGTTGTATGGCAGAAATCGTTAAGAATCAGAGTTTTTTTGAGCTTATGTGAAACGTAACATTAACAGTAAGAAAATTGTTCGTAGGATACTCATGTGGGATGAATTGTGTTTGCATTCATTATGTTTACAAGAAGCCTGCTTGCCTTACCTTGGTAGGTCCTGACAATTTAAGGTTTTTGGTTCGCTTAGCGCTACGCTTTGTACCGACGAAATAACATCACCTCATCTACAATGTTAAGTTCGTAGCAGCACAGGAAGATATGTTCTCCAAGTTCTTCAGTACTAGAGGCCACTGTTGCTTCCATTCTACTAGCCATCACCCAAGGCCCATAACCCCCACGCTGACAACATGGGAGTAACTCAAAATTACCTCGCAATTGGATCACAGATCAACGCAGTAATTCGAGTTTTGCTTCAATGATGAAACTATGATCAAGTCCCTGGGATAATTTAGAAACTCTCTTGCCGCTGGGAGTACAAAATCGGTTATGTGTTGGTGGCCATCATATGTGGTACGCGCCGCACCAACCCTCTTTCGACAACTGTAGTGCATCGAAACGCGCGGTAGCGCTTGGGAAGCATTCAAAAGAACCTCAATCCACCGGATATTGTTCTCCTCTCCGTCTTTTGATGTCTTTAAAGTCATCCTATCCTCTTCTGAGCTAGAGAGAGTGGTCCATAACGTTTCGTCTAGCGTGCTTTGTATGCCCGAAGGAAATGAGTGAAGTAACCACCTGCTGCAGCCTTCAGATAGTTAGAGCTAACTGCTAAGTGTTCATAGGTTCTACCATCAACGCATATATTGCTTTTCTGAAATCAATGCCACATCAGGCCTTAGCATATGTACCTACCTGTGTACTTGCGCCAGCTATCTAGCTTCGAATGCTTCCTGCCAAATATATGCTTTTGTAAAGGTCACTTCCACGATAGACCAGAAGTTTGGCGAATTCTATCCATAAGCACTCAAGTGTTACTTCGCATTTCCCTGGACCGTAGACCTCCGAGATCCTTTTATCCATGAAGTGGCTTGAGCGAAACTTTAGACTATATGGCCTCGTTCATGTGATCCTGTGATATAAGGGATGACTGTCACGGTGTTCTAGGAGATGTGCTGTCGGTGATCACAATCCGTCAAAGAACCTGCGCGCCAAAGAGTCTTCCAACCTTACAAAGGCGACGATCAAAAGGATTCTTCGCTGCTCGGGCTTCTGTGCCTCTTTTGATTCTTTGAGCGGAACGCTCCTGGAAATTGGTGTTGAGTCGAGATTGACAAACCCGCCCCACTTCAATACACTGTATATAGGAGTGATGGGTGTTGGCGATAAGTCGAAGTCTGTGTCAGCACGGCACGATCAGCTTCGGTTCCAACATTGCATGACCTAGTCTCATGTTCTATTTCCCGGCTTGAACTTACATATGAGAGCTTTCGAATCACATTTTAGTCTCGACCTTTGTCTGTAAGAGGGGAGTTCTGTTCAAGCATACTAGGATGGTCACTTTGAGGATGTGTCGGCTGCACGGCTGTGTTAGAACATCCAGCTCAACAACTTCGCAACAAGCAGCTAGTTCGGGGGGGTCAAAGAGTACCTGATAATCATGATAAAACCACGAAGCGGTTCAATATCCCTACATGATGTGGTTGCGTACGAGGAGTGTTGGTTGTCGAGAATTCAATGGCCCAGCAGCTTCATCAGCTTCCGGCAAAACCCCTAATGGTGTCATTCAATGATAAGCCGGCATGGCCCCAGCATACATGTCTGTTTCTCACCGATGGCGAGGACTGCCCGATGCCTAATGCCTTTGAGTAAGTCAGGGGTCATTTGATCCTCGATTGCACACCATCCTGCGACTCGCCTCCACTCAACCGTCAATCACTACTGAAATCCGTGCGATTGTATTCAACCGACGTTCCAGTATCTGCGAGTTTCTCAACCTCAAGATGCTAGGCTTGGAAAATCGGGATGCGGTCCGGACGCAAAGCTGCAAGTTCATCACCAACTATACCACACAAACATGGATCAATCAGACCTAGCGTTCATACTGACTCTAATCTCCCTAAGTCCGAATTCTAACCACCCAGATATTCGAAGTAACCAAACTTCAAGGAGGAGAAGTAACGAAGCGATCTATGTCACGTGACTGAGCTGGGGCTGCCTTTTTCCTTCCAACAACGCCAACTTCAAAGCGCTTACAGCTCTCTTCGGCCATTGGACAAGATTGGCGTGAATATCAAATTTTCTTGTGCCGCTATGCAGTATGTGAAGCACAAGCGCCACAAGGGCTATGGGAATCATAGATTGCTATGCACATGACGGGTGATCGCGCTGGTCCGCTCCGTTGTCAAGCATGCGGCAAGGAAACTTCAGTTGCACCATGTCTCAATGTGGCTTTTCGAATATCACACATTAGGCGCCGCTGATCAAAATCCAAAGAAAGTTACACAGACTCAATACTAAACGCCACGCTGCAGTGCTAAGCATTGTTCCAACGGACTACAACAAGAACATTGAGCCGAAGGGCAACAAATTGTCACTACTGCAAGCGCCGCCATTAAGTTCGATTAAAATGTTTATCGGGACCACTCCAAAAAGCATTGCAATTACCATCAGCGGTATTAGCGAAGCACTGTTTAATAACCTTGTCTAAATCCAAGGAACAAAATTCAAATCAAAGCAGCAGATTTGGCCAGAAATCGAGACACAAAATGTGAAACACTCGTGAACCAACACCAAATCACATGACAAGATTTGGGTGCATGCAGAAGCAAGGATGAACGCCATCCTAAACCGAACACCTCTTGAGGTTGCTTTTCGACTCTTGACATCGGTGAAGGCTCCCTCGTCAAGGTCATTGTAATGGAATTGCTGAGGTGCGGTAAAATTATTTTATCACGGAGCAGTAGACTTCAAGTACTAACAAGTAGTGAAAACTTGAAACAAGACTTACATTTCACAAGTCTTTCTTCTACGGCGTGTTACTGGATCACTAGTAACCTTAGCTCTGTGTAAATATAGTGAAATCATCTTCAATCTTGGTGTCTAGCAGTCCAGCATAGGTATGATTAGCGAAACTACCCATTGCAGAACTGAGAATTTGTTTAGACGGGGTATCACATTGACTTAAAGTCTACACAACATTCCGATTGGCTTGGGTAGAAAATGCATTAAAAGAGACATTGTTGAAATTGCTGATAAGTCTTGAGACTGAAGGCTACATCCAAGCAGAACCCCACCCATCACTATCTCCACCGTGCCTCCAATCACGCCCGCCATTTCCACCAATACCACAGACTTAAAAATATCGAGGCTTGTCTCTTCCAAATTGTCGCCCAGCCCACTTTCCGAAACAAGGAGCATACGAAAGTCCGAGAAAAGTTGTGGTTAGGATCGCACGCTTCACCAGAAACCCCATTTTTCGATCTCGAAATTGCGTTGCCAGGGTATTTCATAACGCACTAGCTAGAAGGGGTCAGATTAGTCGATTATCCCCAGGTGCAGCATATTATCACTCACTTTCGGTAGCGTCTTCTACTATGTTGGTATACTGTGCATTGCTCATCTTGGGTGGTCTGTATCGTCTTTGGATCACATCGCTGTCTAGCTCGAAATGCGGCACATTCTACGAAAGATGTGACCCAGTGTCCACAATAGGAGTAGTAAGTCTCGTAAGTCGTGCACATTTTGGCGATTTATTGAATTGCGATGATCTAATAAGATCTATTGTTGTTGGAAAGATTCTCAAAATTCCTAGGAGGAGAGTGTTAATATTTGATTAGATATTCAAAGTACTGAACGATGGCCTCTTTGAGTGAGTGTGCTAGCTTACTTGGAAGATATAAGAATAGCTTCAGAGGATGTTGCTGTTGCGATGACTTGAATGTTGAGACTGCAGACTTCAAAAGGGCAGCAGACAGGCTACTTTATAAACAGTAGCACCGTTCCCGATAGTATGGTTCGTCTGTTGCTCGATTAAATTGAAATATGTTGTCTGCCATCGCTAGTAGGTAGCAACACGGTGAAGGTATCTGACTACGTGCCAGTCTGCGAGCTGCCTACGCTTTAGTTGGTCGTTTGCTACTCGTATGAATGTGACGAGGTTTAGATTAGGATATTGATGGTAGGCATTCACAAAGTCATACCGGGCTTCCCTGGTCTTTCCAACAAATACTTGATATAGCCACAAGTTGTTGGAGAGATGGGGATGATGAGGAAGACTCAGATGACAATGGTAAGGCAGACCAGGGTCAGTTCTCAGTGCAAGCAAGGATTATGGGACATCTCAGTGGATATGTTGGATGGAGGCAGCTGGCAGGTGCCGCATGCAATTATGTGAGGTCAAGAGCAAATCGTCCGCTGAAGAGTTCGTTGAGCTGAGCCGTTGACACTTACAAGATTGCTCGAAGTACCAGGGCATGGCCCACTCATCTGCATAAGAGTGATCGATTACTCTTACCAACCCTAGGGTGCGGTATGTATTTCTCACCTTAGTGCGATGTACCGTAAACGTACAAATGTAGTGGAGTAGGTCTTTGTAAGGCTCCCACCCGATTCGAGTCCGCCGCTCATTACAAGGGTTCGCCATGTGCCATTCGTTATGACCTTCATGAACTTTTAATATCTGTACTACTTATTTGTAGTTTACACCCTATCGCGGGGTGGTGGTTTGGGGTGACCAGACCGGCTCTGACGGTTCTCAAGCTTCTAGAAGAAATAGTTGAGATCGTGATAAAGGGTGGCCGTTTGTGGGGACCACACCGGAATGACACTCTGGGCACGCACTCTCACATTATAAGCATGTCCACAAGCCGTCCTGCACGGCACATGCTGCATACAATCATGATGTTAGATCACTGCTACTTTCTGAGCGGGCGACTCTCAGCTACCTATTCTAGAGCTCGTCAACGTACGTCGTCTTCGCTCATCGCTCAAGCTTGTGACCCCAAGGCATATCACCAACATGTCCACAACGTCCGCTCGTGCAACTCTGCTCTACGACTGGCCCGTTAGCTCCCCGCAAGCGTCCGGGCCATTAAATTCGTGTGATATGTGCCTTCTGCTTTGACACCTTATTATTGGCACACGATGGCATGTCCCTGTAATATTCCAGAGGTGCAGTGAGCGACGCTTTGCTATTCCCACTTATAGTATTGCTGAAGCAGCGGTGCAACGGAGCATGATTCCCCTTCCGATTGCACATCAACGAGAACCGGAGCTAAATTGCGTTACCTAGTTGGTATCGTAGGGAGATTCCAGTGCTGGTTGCTGATTGCTGTTCTCTGGACTTGGTGTCAGGGGAGCATTTCATGGGCCGGACACTCGGTTACCCATTTGGTCCGTGCGGTCTTGCAATATACCAATCTGCTAAGCTGCTAGCTTCGCTAATACAAGCTGGCTCGTCCCATGCTACACCTTCTTGGACTTGATCAGGGGGCTCGCTAAACCAAACCCTTGAGGGCCATGATGACCGAATCAAAGTCTACACACCAGTCATAAAGTATCCTGAACTTTGCCCATCAAGTCCAATATGCAGGGCCCCGACGTCATGTAGATAGCGTACGGCTAGGTGCAGTCCATCAAGCACATCACAGTTGAGAAAGGAACCTATCGAACGATGTACGAGGTAATTCTCCCCTGTCCCCGATAGATCCGCACTATCGATAAGTGATAGAAAAGGAAGAACTGGATAGGCCGAGTCAACTCCAACAATTGGCGCGGGAAAGACGAATGATATTGTCATAATAAGCGCCAAAGACACCATACCATGATCTACAAGTTGGATCAAGACGCGGCAAACTCGGCAATCAAGAATAATCTGATAGATCAGCCATGCAGAGTCGTGAGAACAGATGGCCAGGTTCAAGCTTCCAAGGATTGAAATTTTAAGCGCGAAGCGAGGCAAAGGCTTCTTCATCTATTGCAATATCTGAGACGGATGAGTGATCCTTTGAAATTTTCGTATATTGAGGTCAATTGAAATTCTCAAAGTAATCGGCCTGAGTCTTCAATTGCACGGTTAAGGTACCTACGTCCCCAGTCACTAACATGTGCTGTAGAATGAGATAGACTTTTCAAAGGCGAGCATGTAGGTTGGTGGCTCATCAGAGGTAACCAAGCATGTAGTTACCCGAGATGGCTGTAATTTAGGTTGAACGGGACGGCTGCGCTTCTGCAACAAGTTGTATGTGTTGTGGAACAAAGAATACGAATCTCCGTTCGGGGCTTACAAGAGATGTGATAGGTAGGCAATGTGAAAGTTAGGCAGAACATATCACATCAGCCAGCATAAAGGAGGCTCAGGAGGCCCGATATGCGACCTCTTCGGCGTCTATGTACAATACAACTACAACAACTTGTTATATCTCTAAAATTCGACCGTGTAGGGATAGCTCTGCAGCCTTGGACTCAGCCGTCACATTGACAGATTACTGGAAGTAATTATTATCACGTGCCATCCAACTCTCGAGGAGGCCGCATACTTTTGGCCCTCAGCCCTTCAGCCCTACGGAGTTGATTGTATGACCACCATGATGCAGGGGGACATCAGATCAAAAGCCCCTCCATCAGCTTACGAATCTTTCCGCGGATTATTATTTTTTGAGTTAGAAAGCTACCTAAGGGATAGTCTGCCCCTATTTTACATCGCTCGTGGAGGCATTCAGTGTCCGCCCCTCAAACTTCTCCCTTATATGAGATTCTGGTTCATCAGTTTCAAGCATCCACAGGTTGTCTCTTGGTATTCCAGTTTCGATATTTCACAATGGTATAGTCGTGCGATAATCAATAGCGGAGGTCCATTTGTTCGTTATGTAGGCTCTTTACAACCAATCAACAGAGCGGAAAGTGGAGGCTTGACAATTAGCGGTGTGTAGTTGTGGTGCAAAGTCCTCGCTCACCTCTATAGCCGGTCAAGACAAGCCGTCAATGGCTTCTGCACATGAAGTCAAGGTCAGAACTGTTCCTGCATCATTTCACTCGTCTCGCACAATTCCCCCCAAAATAGAGGCTGAAAATTGATAAGTTACAGAGAAACAATAGTCAGAGACTTGGCCAATACCACCATATGTTTTGCTTGGTTTGAGACAGGACATTCAATGTGAGATCTACGCGGCTTGGAGTAAGAGATGCGGCATCCACAAAGGTAGTACAACACTTGGCTACTTGGCAGGCCTGGGCATACAATCGCGATTATGTTTCTACTCTCGGAGGCCAAGCTATTCACACCAGGTTTTCACCCAATTGAAAAACATATGCCACTCGAACCGAATACAAGCGAGATCCAAGGGAACTCCGCTTCTATTATCGTGAACCTCTAATTCCATATTGTGAACCTATCGTCGGTTTCGTCACTCCTTGAACTCCTCTCGTGCTGTTTCTTTCTCGGGGCTTTTGATCTTTCCGGTAGCCTTTAAGTTTTCGTGCGGTACAACTTACTGCTTTGTTATTTCCAAGATGTTTTCTTGTGCCCCATATCCCGACCAATCCACCAGGTTCCTCGGACACGTGCGTTAAATGTTGCATATCTGGCGCGGCCCTCTATGGCCAGTTGCGACGTGGATACCCCCCCTCCCCACGGACACCGACTTTGCTACATTTTTAGTTTTGATCCATTTCAGAAGGTGCTAGAGATTGAGATATAAAGACAACTTCTTCTCCCACATTCAATCCTTTATTCAAACCAACCAACAAATCCATAAGCCACTTCCTCAAGCCCTCTTTAGAGACCATTCCAACAGCCCACAAAGCAACTACACAGTTTCTACAGCCCACATATTCAAAAATCACGGCAAGAAATCAACCTCATCAACTTTCAAGATGTCATCTTATCAATTCCTCACGTTGGCTCCAACAACAAGCATCGGATACCCAAGTGCCGTCACCAAGTGTGCCTCGAAGGAATCCAATGTTGATGCTTCCATTCCTGTGGTTGTCGACTCAGAGACAATCGATATGATGAAGACTCGCCGGAGTTCTAGCCTGAGCAGCACCAGCAGCACGAAGAAAGCTCGGTTTTTGAAATTAGGCCCGGTCCACTACGGCTCAGGTGAGGGAGACTGGAGCGAGGAAGTCATCGAGTAGATCCTTCAACCTCCACGGTTATTTATCAGGGTGAGGCAGGCACTGTGTTGCAAAAGGTTTCTGGCATGTTATTGGAGTTACAAGAGCGATCGATTTAGAGTTTGGTGGCTTTGGGAGGTTCAGGGCGGTTGGCGTTAGATGAGCAGAGGGAAGAGATGGTACAACGACTTGGCTGGGACAAGGTTTAGAATGTGCTTGCTTCGATCAACATGTTTAATGAAGCTACAAAAGAACTCATGACAATCAAACCACTACAACTCCTTCTGCAGTGCTTGTGAAGTCCCTACTTCTGACATCTGTGCCAGTCACTGCCAGCGCAGCATATCACTATCAATGCTACATCCTAAAACACAAGTCCATGCCTATAGGCTGAATCATGATGTTCATAACAGAAACACGGGACATTCCAGCGGAAACGGGAGCGGGAGCTTGATCAGCGGTAGGGAGTATCCGTGGGCGTTACCGTCGCAGGTTGAGCCGAGAACGCCACTGATGATATGGCTATGCCACATCATCGGTGTTTGATATCCTGAATGTCTTTGATTCGCATAATTCCCCCGTCACAGCCAGATTGAATTGAAGAGGAAAGTTTGGACAAGCATTAGCGGATGGGGACTTGTTGGCGAGCTGTTTGAATGGAACAGGGAAGATCTCGCTAGGACAATTAAAGAGATCATCATGCATCAACTCTGTTACACAACATTCAACCATCTCCTCGCCTCACATGCCTACACCACCAAACTTGGCAATATGGGCTTATTCTTCACGTAGTATTACGATATCAGGCTAGTGTCGCAGTATCCACGATGTATGTTGCACACAAGATACACTACACTCACTGGAGTTTGTTCTGAACTACTTGATTAATGCATTCCTGTCATTTTAGGACTAGATCGCTATGCAATGCAACTTGAGGACCTGTCACACTGCCATTGATAATATGTGTAAGAAGAAGTCAGTTTCGTTAGTTCACAAAGTCAGGTGCCGGAGACTTTTCGGAGTTGAATAATTCGGCCAGAGATCCTGCGTTTTACCAGGAGGACAAAGTTTGTTAAACTTCATCTTCAGCGTCGTCGTTGGCATCGGTCGCACACATTACACCGATCTCCTGCCACAGTGGTGTTCGTACATCCGTTTGGGCACTGGCCGCATGTCTCCGGGCCTCCAGGCTGCATGCCGCATCTGGGTCATTATGTTAGTATATATAGTCAAAAAAGGTTGTGAAAGGTATCTGTGACCTACGGCATGAATTTAGCAGTCGTGGTGCCACAACGATAGTTTGTCGTAAGAAACTGACACATGCTTGTTTGCGGGTGGTGCTTGATGTTCCTAACTAAGTGGAAGATAATTCAATTATCAAGGTCTTCTTGGGCTGTTGAATATGGAAATCTATGACTTTCACTCCTGTAGGACTAGCTCATAAGACAACTTGGTTTATGTTATGGAAGAAGGACGAGAAAGGAGCCATATTAGAGTGCAGTTTTTATAGTTGGGCTTGATAGTATGATTCCCAAAGTTTGTAGCTATAGTTCAAGATCTTACAATCATGCTTCTCGGGAACGGTGAATGGCATGTTTGCCAAAGTGTGTCTGGAGGTTGTGAATTTTACATTGACATGACATAGTAGCTTGAGACGGAGCTACTAAACTTTTGTTGGCTTAAACGCCAACACTATCAAAATAATATAGCAACATACACTCTTACTGTTTGAACACTTGATGTTCCACTTTTCAAAGATGCTCTAACGCAAATTCCATAATTTAAATCTAACGCCTAGTCTTTAAATACAAATTGTTACGCTTCAGGGCAGCCCTCAGGTGTCCTGGCGATTTCCCCAAATTCCTTTCATCCCCATCCATTACAGTCACGGGGTTTGATGGTCCCTTTCCCTTCATCTTTGCTTTCGTCCCCTCGTTTGACAAAACTATTCCCGAATCTTTAGTATTTCTTGTATCACCCGAACCTCGTTTGGTCTCGAGACATGAACATAAGGTGCTAATCTGCTCCACTGAGTCGGTGATAGATATATTTAGAGGTTCTTCAAGAGCCCCAGATGTAATTAAAGGGTTGTCAACAAATGGACCATCCATAATCATTGTGAAAATGGAGGATTTTGCAGTGGGACTAGCCAATTCAACTTCAGTTGGTCTCGGTTCCTGAAGGACTATGAGTGCCTTTTCGGTAGTACGATCTAGACACGCGGTATATTTGACAGGAGATGTCTCGTTTGTCGTGACTTGGGCTCTTACATCAAGAGATTCTGCCTCATGATTCTCTCGCATATTCTTGATCTTGGTCATCTGTAGCGAAAACTCTGATTGATCAGTGCCTTGCACCTTGGGCTTTCTCATTTTCACAGAAGGGTCCAGCTTGAAAGAAGATAATTGTTGACGTAACATGATTGCTTCAGCAAATAGCCATATATCCTGATAACTACCTTCTTGATAGTTTATAGCTATTTCCATTGGTGATTTTTGACGGTTGAAAGGATTCACCTCACTCAAAGTATGATATTTTTGCCTCTCAGAACAGAAGAATCTTTGCAATATTCCAGCGACGTTAAATGCGTATCGGGCTTTAGGGCGTTGAAGTGCTCTTATAGCCATCGGCGTAAATTCAGTACGAAGGACCTTTCGTGGAGAATTTCCTACTTCTGATACGGTTACGAAAAATGGTGATGCTGGAAAATTGTACAAGGTAGGCTCAACAATTAATTCATTGAAGAAATTGCTGATCTGCTCAGTTTCCATCGAAACTTCTTTTTCCTGATCAACTCTGATAATGTTCAGTTTTCGTTGCTCATCCATCTTACTCTCTACTCCTCTCCGTGTTTGGTAGACTGTTGTTTTTTCTGCAAGGGACAATTCCCGGCGATGCAAGTACTGTGTCGTCCTCCCCCCTGTCATCAGATTATCATGTTGATGGTTCAGATCCTCGATCTTTGTTCGTTGGGATATTTCAGATGCCCGAGTACATGGTAACCAGCGCGGTGGTATTGCAGCTGGGCCAACTATATAAAGAGCGTCTCGGTCTACAACCCAGTGCCCACGATCGTCTTTCCAGTACACGGGGTTATCTGGGCCTTGTTTCGATTTCCCCTTCAACTTGAAGCAGTCCGCCAGAGGTGGATAAATAATTGAGTCAGCCACTTGATGATTGTAGTCGAAAACACGGTCTATTCGCGTCGAAGGCTCTTTTGGTGGAAGCAATACAAGATCATCATGCATTTCTGCAAGGGCTTTGAGCTCGAGAGGTCTTGTCTTTTTCTTGCCGGCTTTATTTCGTCTTCTCTGAGTTGGCCGCTTCCACCAGGATATTTCTTCTAAGCTGGGCATAGATCCTCGGGGAACAGTATTGACTTTGGTTTTACTTGGCACATTTTCGCTTTGCTCCTTTGCGATCAATAGAATTTGATGTTCTTGTTCTTTCTTTTTCGAAGTCTCCCAGATACCGCCACTCTGCCTATCTGTACTGGCCCGAATCTCTCTGAAGAGAAGTGTTTCTAGACCAAATGGCGAGTGAGGCCTGCGAAAACCGGAATAATGTGACAATTTGCTAAGATTTTGCGATTGTCGATTGGAATCAGCAGGAATATTCGCTCTAGGGCTGGTAAAATCTGATTTCGCTCTTGTTCCTCTCTTGGCCTGTCGCTTCACATTATAGATGCTGTCAACTACACCTTGTATTTCCACATCCCAATTTTTCAAAAAAAAGCGGCTGACTGTTTTCACCATATTTCCTGAACACGGAATACAGATTAGCTTCCTTGCAATTAAGGTCTTCCACAGTATGATACTCGAAAAACTCGCGTTCAGGTATCTTATTTTTCCGCATCCACTTGTACATCCCGTCAAGGATCTCTTCTCGATTGATGGAACGCCCAATATTTTCTTCGACTGTGCTTGCTATAAGTCTTTTATCAAGCAAAGAAGCCATTTCTCGACGATCTCTTGGCTTAAGTTCTCCCTCACATAGTTTCTTCAGGAATCTAGAGTCTTTGGACCGAAACCACAAAGTTCGAGCATTTTCTAAGTCTACAGTTGCAACTGTCAGGATATCCTTGCAGCCTGTTTCCATGTGCGTATGCCAAAAACGTCTTCTAAATCTAATATGATACCTCAGAATGTCCACGTTGAGATACTCGTCTATTGGGTGCTGTGATGTTGGGCGAGATATAAGGGTACCGTATTCCTTAAGAACAGGGTGAGAATTGGGGACGAACAGAACAGCGTTCGCGAGCATTATCTCAGCCGCTTTGCCTAGCACAGAGAGGCGCGGCCCTTTCCACTCCAAATCAACAGCTGCTGCAATTGTTTCGGGGAGCCGAATTTCCACCTCATGTATGCCTAATTCTCGGGGGGCACCAGAAATGTCTAAGTGTGTGTACCTATTCCATATAACAGGCTGTAGAATCGGGTGCTGGTATCTCTTCTCTCCTACAAACTGCTTCAAGGTATTTTGCATATCATGTTTCATGCGGTGTTTGGTTTCTGTTCCCAAACTGTCTTTCCATGGAAATCTCTTGACTCTTTCAAAATTGATTGTTTTGCTAACTTCTTGGGTCAACTCTGGACTAAATATGAGAGTTCCATTCCCGTAGAGCGTAATATGTGAAAGCAGGCAATTGATCTCAGGTAAAATGACTCGGTGAGACGGAATAACATAAAAGGAAAAGACATGTTTGGGCATGCGAGTAGCTAGCAGAAGCGACGGGCGACTTGGCCAGTGGGGTCCTTTATTGGAAAAGGACTGAAGTGCTGGCATATTTCGTGTACCATGCAGCAAAACTGCCTCCTGATTCTCTTCCACGACCAAAGCTTTAAGTTTTGTGGGTTCTTGTTTGTCCAACGTTACATGATTTGTTCCATTTTGGAAGGTATCAGAGGTCGCTCCATTAGATCTGCTTAAGATTCCGGTTTTAAGTGACTTAGGATAGATAACGTCAGGAGTTATAGGTGCAGCCTGCCCGAATACCGCCCTTTCATTGTCTTTTTCATCTTGTAAACGCTTCACCAACGTGAAGTCAGATACTCCATCTTGTGATGGGAGGTTATTAGCTTTGGGATCCACAAACTCAAGGGCTTCAGCTGAATTTTCCGTGGATTGTGAATTCAGAAGAGGACCATAAGTGTTACCAACTATAACCTTTCCTTTATTATCACACACTCTCCTTTGCGGTCTATGGCTCTTCTTGTTCTCCTTGTTAAGTTTTGCGATGAGGGTTCTTTCCTTTCATGAGCTTTCTGATCTTCCGCCATTATTTTGGTTCCAGTGCTTGCGGTCAGAGCTTCAGGTTGATGGCTGGCTTCGACTGTTTCTAGGCTGTCAAGAAGACGGGATTGTGGGATGGTACCAAAAACGTGAAATTAGAATAAGTCTTCTCTGCCGTATTTCTTTGTTGATTTTGGTATAGTCTTAATATTTGTTTAGTATAACAGATTGTACGCAGTTTATGCAAAAGTGGAATCTCAGGGGATGTAATGCAATCATAACAATTATCAATTGTGGGTATTTGAGATCAGACGCCAAACAGTCGGGCCGTGGTAGTTTTTGTAGCGTACCACTAAAGATGGATTTGAGCGCAATGACAGCTGGTAAAGAGAGAAAAGTCAAGGGGGTATAATATCTAGCTCAAACGCATGAAAACCAAACTCCTAAGTGCCATAAATACGATCGAGACCGTGATCAACTAGAAACCATACTTGTACAAACTGACGTATCAAGAGGCATTTAGCAGAGAACCTTCAAGTTTCCCTCGTTCCAATGTCTTCCTTACTTGCTCATCCTCTACTTTGCGCGAATTGAGCCTTCCTTCTTCCAATCTAGCCACCCCGAGCTGGATGTTCTCAATGTGAACCGAAAGCGGTATTTCAGTTCTGTCTCTCAATAATTCTGGAGCGCCAACTCGTTCTCTTAAATCTTCGAGGCCAGCACCGATCTCTTGAAGTTTTAGTATAGCACCAGTGACGTGTGCCATGGCGTTCTTGCGGTAAATACCAACTTGTTGTAATAGAGAGAGCTGCCGGTTCATGTTCTTCAATTTCTTCTGATTACCGCCTACCATTGACCAAAGCTGGGATAGAACCTCGTCTTTCATGGCGTTTGTATGATGGCCGTCGCGAGTGGTAATTCCATGTATGACATCTAGCTTATCGTCGAGATTGGTGAGAACACCAAGGAGGGCTTGTGCTTCGCTAATTAGTTTGAAGAGTTCTTCCTCAACTAGCCGTGTATGCTGGATATATTGATCCAGTAGTACGCTCTCAGTAAACTTTACGGCTTGGAATGGAGCGAGCAAACGGTCATTGATAAACATTTCTACCGATCCACGCGAGGCATCTCGTTCGTTGATACCATCTAAAACACGGGCAGTCCATCGAGTGGTAGCGATGACGCTGTCAACCGCTCGACCAACATGGCTATTAAACTTCTGCAAGTCATATGACGCAAGTCTAGAAGTTTCAATGAACACGTCAAATTCGTGAACGAGTTCATTCCTGGAAATATGTTAGTAACGATCTTAAAGCTCGTTCAGACTTCATAGCGCATCTCAATGCAACTAAGCGACACAATATGACACTTATGACTGTGCTAGTTCTTTAAACTGTCATATGTACCCTAGACTGCACGAAAGACGGACGGCTTGTTCGCTTACTTCGAATGTAGTTGACTGTATCTAACAAGTTGGCGTAGATCTCGGATAGATGCTTCTCCGCGTTTCATATCCATCGGAAGGGCTGTGTTGCCAGCGGATTCCTCTAGTACTTCCTCAAACTTAGCTTGCACTGCCATGAGCTTATCAAATTCCACAGGTGGAGGTTCATGACTTGGGTCCGCTCTGTATGCTGGACAAAATGGCAAATTTAGCAACGAAGCTCCTGGAATTCGACAGACTGGTGACAATGACGCATAGACAGAATTTGTGACTAGGGTTCTTAACACAATTCCGAGTCCAAACAGAAGATAGATTGCCAAGATGTAAGATAAGGGTGTTTTGAGGATTCGAAATGCGCCACCTAAAATGTCCAAGAGGTGCCCTAGCATATTTCCTCCTTTGTCAACAACTGCTTCTATAACTTCTTCAAGCTGACTTGGCTCTCTTGCAACATGCCGTGAAGTTGGCGAGATATTTTGGCCTGTAGAAATCCTGTTTCTGGCTCTCTTCTCTGGGACCTCATCACTCTGCATCTGACGCGAGTTTCTTCTTCGGCTCTCTTTTTGTACCAGGTGCCTTTCCTTCTGTTGTCTTGCACTTGTACTGGTTGATTCTGCCCATGAAGCTTCCATAGTGTCTGGGTCAAGAGACGGCATGACAAACTCGGGATCAGGAGATCTCGCTCCTCGAGCTCCTCGGCGAGGTGGGGTGGTTCTTCGTGGCGGGAGTTCTTTTTTGTTTCTCGAAGGCGAGTATTCAGAGCTGTCATCCCCCTCTACCACCCACGAGTCTCCCAGTTGCAGCTTTTCTCTTTTTGGGGGCATGGTGAAAATGGTTGTTATGCTAATATTAGTCCTCAAACTATGTTCACTGCGAACAGAAAGTATCTCATTCAGATACTATGCTATTACGTGGTAAGAGGCAGATTTGTAAACACGTATCTGAAGCATGTGTTATGAGAGCAGATAAGAAGGGTGATAATAACAAATAAAGAGAAGCAGATATTGTATGAAATATAAAATACCTGGGAGGCTGGTTATAGCCAGTATATTATAATTGGTGACGTTCGAAGATCACCTGCTTTCGCTTTGTCTCGCGGTTCCAAAGTTACAGGGATGATGGTTCGTACCGTGACAGCTTCAGCCTTCAGCCTTGCCTCGGGATCATTTCTCCAACGAGCAAAACCAAAGCACCTGATACCATGCGCTCCTCGAGAGCTGTAGCACTGTTCAGAGGGACGTCAAGTGCATTATCACGGATCACGAGACCTCGAATATATCCCCAATTAAAGCGCAATAGCTACTGTGCTGTATGCGATGCCTCTCCAAAAAGCGCAAAATCTACCTCCAAGCTTCCAGTACCCCCAGCAGACCATCGAGAGCTAGCTATCCAACAGGAACTATTTACAACCTCTCTTTATAGCCCTGGTTCTCCCCTTTTCCTTCCGAATGGTGCTCGAATATTCAACTCCTTGACAAACTTCCTCCGATCTAAGTACGAGCAATATGGCTTCCAAGAAGTGATCACCCCAACAATATACAAAAAGTCTCTCTGGGAAAAGTCAGGACACTGGGAAAACTATGCAGAGGACATGTATTCTGTCACAGGAAGAGGAGCGGAGGGTGCAACTGAGAGCAAGCAGGTTGGAGAAGATGAGGAATATGGGTTAAAGCCAATGAACTGCCCTGGACACTGCCTCATTTTTGCTTCCAAAAAGCGAAGCTATCGAGATTTGCCTATAAGATATGCAGATTTCAGTCCTTTACACCGAAATGAGATATCAGGGGCATTAAGCGGACTGACCAGACTCCGAAAGTTTCACCAGGATGATGGCCATATATTTTGTCGCCCTTCTCAAATCCGGGAGGAGATCTCGAAAACGTTAGAGTTTGTCAAAGAGACTTATGACTTATTACAAATGGGCCCATATCGATTGACGCTGTCAACACGTCCCAAGGATAATTTCATTGGAACGGTAGAGGAATGGGACAACGCCGAAAATGCCTTGAAAACATCTCTGGATGCTAGTGGGGAGATCTGGACAGTCAATGAAGGAGACGGTGCATTTTATGGCCCTAAAATCGACATCATATTGAAAGATTTCGATGGCAAAGAACATCAGACCGCTACAATACAACTCGACTTCCAGCTCCCCAAACGGTTCGAATTAGAGTACCAAGCCCCAGCTCCAGAGCTCGAGCGGAAAGGCCTATCTACCAACCAACCCGATTTGCTTGCAATTGAAGGCCCAGTCACGCCAGTGCTCATTCACCGTGCAGTGCTAGGTTCTGTCGAGAGAATAATGGCTCTTCTGATTGAACACCACAATGGTAAATGGCCATTCTGGCTCAGTCCTCGGCAGGTCACGATCTTGACCGTCAATGATAAACCAGAAGTCCTTGAGTTCGCTAGACAGGCTCAGAAGCAAATATCTGTTGGAAAAGAGTTCTTTGGGTCGAGTACCCCAATAGTAGTAGATATCGACGATAGTCCTCGATCACTAGGTAAGAAAATAGCCGTTGCAAAGTCGAAACGCTACAGTATCATTGTAGTTGTCGGAGATAAAAATGTACAGAACAAAAGGCTGAATGTTGACCTGACATTCTTGCCTGAGAAAGCCGAACTTCCTGCTTTGAGTTTGCTACACGATGTTCAACTTCGTCAAACGGGGACCAGCGAGGACACACGTCGGCACAGTGAAGCTAAGTCGCAGGATATTGACGTTCCAGTCACTTTAGACGGTTGGGAGAATCAATCCGAATCCTCTTTGTTGCGGATTGTTAGACAGAATGGTGCCGTACGAACACCATCATGGCCAAATCGAGATTGGACAGTGTCCCCAATAGAGCTAAGGAAGTTACTGCAAGTATTGCAAGCTCTGCATGTATAACACTTTGTAAAATAGTCAGTGCAGATGTAGAGAAAATTTACAATTAAAACAATTTCAATAACCTTATGGTCGTTTGTCAATTCATATATCGTTAGTTTAGTAGCTGCTCAGTAATTACAAAGCCGAGCCCCTTACTGCTACATTTCGCACTGATTGAGATTGCATTTACACGAGAACGTCAGTTATTATCAAACTTGTACAGTTAAACAAACAGTGTTCGGGACTGGTAACAGCACACTAGTAAAGGTAGCTTGTCTACATAAGCGTAGTTGAGTAATTTAGATCGGCTGCAGCCAGTCTACACAATCAATCAGCGTGGTGACAGAGCCTTGTAGCGTATAGCCCATCATTGAACATTATGCGAGATATTACGTGTTGGTCTTTTTTTTTTCATCTCACCTATTGTGACATTTTACCGTGCGCTTCTAGACCCCCCATCAATAATATGCTAAGGTACAATTAACAGAGGTCATTCGATGTGTCTCTTATGATTGTGATCTCCACATTGGTGCTTGAATTAGACCTTATCACTTTCTATAGTCTTGGAACGGGTGGCCCTAGAATCGCGATACACCTAGGCTCAGCAAATTCTTTCTCCAGGCTGTCCGGGTTCGCCGGGAATACAGTGCACTGAACCTGTTGTTGCTTCAGCAAGCCATTGCTCCTGAATCACGGAAAGGGTTCCAGGTAAACAACGGTCATTTCGCACGAAACCGGATCGCTCGTGAGATCCCGCTCAAGAGATCAACAATCGTCCAAATGAACCCCAAATGTCCAATTTCAGCAAATTCATGGCCGCTCGGCTTGGCCATCGGAGTGATTGCACATCCTTTTTCCAGCCGCGTACTGTTGTTGACCACTGTCGCCCTGCGTTTCAGCCACAAGGTCGAATTTCTCCTCGAAAAACCCCACTCACCGTCCACTCCAGAGAAAGGCCGAGATAGCAGCCAAAATCAATATCAATCTCTTTTTCCCCTATTGACAGATGTCAAAAACCGTGTTGTTGCACGAAGGCTGACAGGAGACGTCACAGTGAATCTTAACATCACGTATTAATTCTATTCCAAGTTTGGGGCGTTGAATCAATGAAGTCATAATACCGCCTCCTTTTATTATTAAGGTTAAGCGAGCGGACCCCTCTTCCTCTTCCCCCAACCCCGTACGCTTACAAGAACCATATTTTCGTTTCACGTTTCATTGTCTCCATAAGGAACGTGGAGTATTCGGGATGTACACCATGTTATCTGAACGGTGATCTATCAATGCATTAAATTGCTGCTGACGTTGCCCACTCTCAGCTTCTCGAACAGGACTCTGTCTTTTCCAGGATCTCGCCGGTGACGAGATAGATAGATGGATGGCTGGAGGACCTGGTACCTTGCGAGGAGATATGTCGAGTCCTAACTATCGAAAGTCTCGTATACTCTAGAGCTGAGGTTGGAGTGGAGTTACTCCTATCTTTGGGACTAGTATGGCAACAAGCTAACTTAGACCAGCTAGTGTTTAATCCTTATATGACAGGATCGAGTTATGGTTTATTCTAGTCCAACCAGCCTCCTGCCTCCCAAGGCGAGTAATCTCTGCTCGAAACTCTACAGTGCTCTAAGTGTTCAAGAGATGAAGTCAACTTTCTGCGTTGTCTGGTAGACCTCCGCGAGAATCAGTAGCAGTTCGCCTCGACGACTGCCGGGTACCTGCCAAGGACAAGTTATCTTACCGCTTGCAGATCGACCAGCGCTTGTGAGTTAAGTGGCTTGCATATCCCGTGGATCCCCAGCGTGGACCTTGTACAGTAAGATGGTTCCATCCGCAGCAAAGGGCCTACACCGTGACATTCGGGTTCATCCCTGGCCAGCCTGTCCCCATGAGTGTTTTTTCGTTTCAAGATGAGATGAAAATGGACCAAAACGAACCACTGGGGACACAGGCTTGGCTAAAGACCAACACTGTGGGCCAGCGTTGATTGACTTTCTTCCCGGGAATCGTCTACTACTTTGTATCTTAAAGGTTCATCCCGCCCCTCAACTTTGTTTACACCTCATAAAGCATTTATTTATCTTCCCACACTCTTTTTTTGCGGTTTCGTACCGTACACAGCGCCATCATGCGTTGCACTGTCCTTACTTTGTTTCTTCTGGCTGCGGCCCCTTTGGCAACTACTGGACTAGCTACCAAACACCAGCACCTTCACTTGCATTCTCTTAGGCACAGACCCTCGCGTCGTGCTCCTGAGTTTGGCTGGTCCCTCCAGTCCTCGACTTGCCCGGCCCATTCCTACGCATGCAGTAATGGTGGTTTTGGGGCTTGTTGTCCCGAAGGAACCTTTTGCAATCCTGCAGGCAATCTTGAAGTTGCAGCATGTTGTCCCACAGGTAAGAAAGATGAGAAATCTGGAGAAAGTGTGTAATAATAACGTCAATAGCTGAGGATTGCCGTGGTGCGACACAAGCCGCAAGTCGATGCGCGGATCCAAGTTGGTCTCTCTGGATGGGAAAGGACGGGAACAAGTTTTGTTGCGAAGCCGGCATGACTGGTATCACTGAGAGCGAGTCAACCATTGCTGGCCGTTGTGTTTCTCCTTCAGATGTTGGATCTGCCAATACTGCCCAAATTGTGTGTATTCCACAAGTTATCTACTGTTGAAACAAATTCTAACTTCATATAGGTGTCGACTGCATCTCCAGCAAGCCCATCCACCGGTGGTGTCTCTTCCGCTGAAGCACCTGTCACTAGTATGACAGTATCGCCAGTTAAGCCTGTTTCATCGTACGAGCCAGTTTCCACACCCGCAGCATCTGCTCCATCTACTACCTTAGAAGATACAACATCAGTCTCACCAACAACATTCGCAACCTCCACCTCTGCAACCGCACCCGTAGCGACGACCTCTGCCGCACCAGCCGCTAGTACTGGAGCAACAGGAAGGCCTGTGTACGTTCACCTTTTCCCGTTCATTCTGATCCTTAAAAAAACATAGCTAATATTCAACCAGGTTTTTCCATTACATGGTATGTTGTTCTACAGCCACAAATGTATCCCACTAACATTGAATAGGTTGGTGGCATAAACGATGACCATGTTGAACAAGATATCAAGGACGCAAAGGCTATGGGCGTTGATGCGTTTGCCCTGAACCTCAGTATGTCTTGACAATTGACTATCCTTGGGAAATGCTAACTCCTTCCAGAATGTCTAGATTGGTGGGCGACCGATGTTGTAAAGTTGCTCTTCAAGCACGCAGAGACCCATGACTTCAAGCTATTCTTTTCTTTCGACATGACCGGATTCACCGATCCAACGCAGTTCATCCCGTTCTTACAATCATATGTTACCAACCCAGCCCACTTCCAATACAAGGGCCTGCCTTTTGTTTCTACCTTTAACGGCGGTGCCTCATCCTTCACCTTTGGTCAAGCATCTGTAAACGATGGCTGGAAATCTAAACTTATGGAAGCCATGTCGTCTGCCGGAAGCCCTGTTTTCTTCGTCCCTTCGTTCCAGGATGTAGCATGCACAGAAGATTTCTTTTCCAAGACATTCCCAGCGCTTGACGGTGCTTTTAACTGGGATTCGTGGCCACACGAAGCAGTTGGAATCGCGAAAGTATCCACAACGGAAGATAATACCTACATCAAGGGAGCACATTCAACCGATAAAACATTTATGATGGGTATTTCTCCCCTCCAATTCAAACACATGGATTCAGGAAACAACTGGTACAGACGAGGAGCCGGTAACCTTGAACATCGTTTCTCCCAAATCCTGGACCTAGGACCAGACTTCGTCCAGTTTCAGACTTGGAATGATGCAGGAGAGGGACATTACATGGGAAATATCTGGCCGGAGCCAGCCCAGACTGCGCCTCAAATCCAAGCCTATACTGAAGATTATGGTCACTCAGGTTATAACCAGATCCTGCCAGCGTTCATTGCAGCTTACAAAGCTGGTGCCACAACTACGGACTCAATGCAGCCTACCAATGGCAAAAAGGCACAGGGAACTTTCTGGCACCACGCGCTATTGAAGGATGCTGATTGTAGTGCCGACGGCTTGGGCAAACCAGCCGGTGTGGAGAATGTCGAGGATATCGTTGCAGTAAGTGTCTTCTCTCCCTTTAAATATCAAAAGCTAACATCCACAGGCAATCATTCTCGTTGCACCAGGAATCACGACCTACACAGCAACGATAACTGTTGATGGTAAAACACTTGGAGAGGTTCAGAAACTGGTGTCAGGTTACAATGCGATCTCTGTCGACAACTTAACTGCCGGCAAGGTTGCCCTTACCGTGCAAGACTCAGCATCAGGCACCACGATCATTTCAGGAACAGGTCCTAAAGCTGTTGCTGGTTCATCATCCATTTGCAACTACAACTTCCAGGTTGTAGGTCTTGCATGAGCAGCAGTTTAGCAGTTTCTACTTTCTGACCAAGTCGCTTAAAGTGACCTCCGGTTTAACATACTTTCCATGTACATATTATATAGACGGCAAGATAGACTTCTTTCGCCAACTAGATAGAGAGATACCCCTTGCATGTAAATAAAGTTTTCTTTACACACAGATATGCAAGTACTATTTTTATATTTCAACAGAATTATAGGACCAAGACACGTTCAAGTGAATATTTGCCTCCACTGGTATATCAATATTTGACTATCGCTCTAGCTACATAACAGTGAACATGCCGAATCAAGCTTGCACTAGTCGGGCTCTATATTAAGCCCTTGGCTGAGGTTCATTTATAGTTGGCAAAGTCACTACCATGACTTTTCCATCGCCTCGACATTGAAACATCTGGAGATTTCCTAGGCCTGAGACTTGACCTCTCACGGTAACGACTTCTATCCACACACCGCCATTATTACCGCCAAATATTTCACTCGTTGATAAACCATCATCTTAATGAATTTATTCGCCCAAGGCAGGAATGGAGGTCTGCTTCAATTCAGGGGTACAAAGTGCACGTGACAGTTTAGCGAGTGTTTCTTGGAAACAAGTTTGGCCCCAAAATGATAAACGCTAATACCAACGTAGAGCGTGTCCCACTTTAATGTTGGTATGTTGCATCGCAATATCGATACTCTGAACGTACGTTAACATTAGAAAGTCTGAGGATCGGTGTTCCTCCATAGTCTGACCCAATATATTCCACATTCGGGCTCGTTGGTTGAGTCATTGCGCTGCGATGCTTGAGCATAGGCACCGCCCTTGGACAAGTATGTGACATAGCTCACTCCATCAAGTGCGGGAACCGTTGCTGATACATGCCTGATTTTGAAGGCTACTTGCCTTACATTGGCTATCACCATATTATCATGATTTTGTTAGCCATTGCGATTGTACTCATGTGTGAGTGACCCCAAAATTCTTTACAAAGCTCGGGCTCATAGATCTAGCGATTCTCCTTGCTGGGTGTACAAGTACTGGTCTCACGAATGTATACCTGCTGTCGCTATCGTACACAGCAAAACACCCTGTGTCACTTAAGAGTAGTTCGCTGCAAGTTAATCCAGGTATCTCTCAGGTATTTACAGGTATAGTCAATGCAACATCCTCTCTTGAAATCAGGGCTGGTTTCATGGGAATGTGCATAAGAGATTCTATAGAGTCTTGGTCCTGTTCTACAGACGCCAATACTCTTGCCAAATCCATTATACTATCAAAAGGTACAGTTGGCGATCCTTTAAATTTAGTATGGATTGCCAACACTTTCAAACGCCAGATGGTCTTCAATGGAATGTTGTGAGTTAACCGTGGATCCTGAACCCTGAGTATTCGGACATCGCTAAACAAACAGGCTCACCGCTATTATCCTGGTATTTATAGCTGTCATATTGCTATCTACCTACCCTAATTGGCATGAAGAAGGTAGCGACAGTATTGAAGCTGAAATAAGACCTTTTCCGTCACGGCGAGTCTCTCACGCAGTTCTCGCCCTGTTACTTGTGGCTTCTCTTTTTGTATTTGTATCTGCTTTTTGGCAGCATATTGGAAGTTCCGCAGGTGTTGTTATGGGTGAGAGCTTATCTTATGGAAACGTTAGGGGGCATGTAGGAGCTGTGGCTATGGTAAGTCCCAATCTTTCGGGAACGATATATCCTGCATGAAGTGCGTCTAAACAGTTGACTGCTCTTGAGCATGTCTACATGATAACGGAAAAGACGTTTCAAGAGCATGTAACTTCAGGGATTTCATCCAAGCTTTTGCAAGGGCAAACTAACTTCGAGATTGCCATAAATAGGGATTGGGGTGGGCCAGTGTGTTCCTCGTCGTTCTCGCCGCTATAGGAATTCTTCTCGTGATCCTGAGTATCAGAATTCTTGATTCTGCCTCTAATTGAGAAAGCAAAAGATATACGGGCATACTTAAAGGAATGCGTTCCATTTGCCTAGAACCGAATATGAAGGGAAGGTTCTGATGAAGCAGCTTATACATTTCTTAGGTGCAGGGAACCAACATAATTGATGTATATTTAGATACTCTCAACGAAACTTTCGAAGCTTATAAATTTTGGTATATTACTATAGACTTGTTTGTGAGCTTTCTACAAGAACCAGAAAAATCCCTCATATCACTCATGCTGCAATGACAAAGCTTCACTATTTTATTTGGAAAATTCGTAGCTCAAGTCGAGTTGAAAATCTATATTTATTGGACATCTCAAGCTTTCTTAAGTACAAGAAGAGTTTCCTTATATAGTGTGCATTATGTGTTCTATCTTCAATCATCAGCTAGCGAGCCTACCGAACTTTTGCCACTATTGTCACTAGAGCTAGAACGACTATTGGCGAAAGACACTAGCCGGTATATCAAATGTGCAAGAGCTCCAATCACAACAGCTAGGATGATCACTGCTGTGAGGGCTGCTTTCATACCCGAAGCCACTGTACTTTTAACCCAGACCACCGAAAGCAATATGATAGCAGCAATCACAATAGTGATCCATATGGCAGAAGCTTTCCCATGTCCCTTTACCCAAGTAGCTATTCGATCTTGGTTGAAGGCGATCAAAATGAATGGTATAGAGACAGCTCCCGATATACTAACTATTTTTAAATTAGTATTGGGTGGCATGGCCTTAAAACTTTGAGATTACGTACACATGTATTTCATGACATAGTTCAAAGGTAGCTTTCCGCTTTCATTGACCGGAAATGCATCAATATTGATTGCAAAAAAGGCAGCAACGAAAGATAGTGGCAGCTTGAATTCTTAGCACAGGTATTACTTAAACATGACCACAACTTACGAAGATAATAGTAATGACAGTAAACAGCAAGAGGGTTCGGCCTTGGCGCGCAGTATCTATGGATTGTTTGTATGCTAGTTGAGCTTGTCCCATACCTTGTTCCGCATGCGTAGCAGCTAATTCAGCTTGTGCAGTTGTCTTCTCCGCTTGTTTACGCGCAATTAAAGCCTCCGAAACGTTAGCTTGTTTTTGCTTAAGATCGAGGAGATGATTGAGCTAGTTTCGTTAGCATGAAATCCCCATATTAGAGGTAATGTGCTAACTGATTTATATGTCTTCTCTGCCAGCTTTTCCATCTTTGCCAGTTTCTGCAAATGGCTACTAATATACTCAACTCTGACTGCTGCAAGAGACTCTAAATCCTTATTGTCAACACTTTCATTGCTGATTTTTGTAATTCTGGCGAATTCTTTTAGCGTATGTAATTGGTCATTCAGGACCATTTGCAATATGTTTAACTCGTCATTAATGTCCTTGATTTCACCAAGGAGTTGAGTTTCCGCAGTAATGCTAAACAAAGAATCGGAATCTGGTTGAAGACCTTGGCGAGGTTGGCTTGAGTTTCTCAGGGTAACTGCGAAACTTTTGAAACATTGAGCTTCTTGGTCAATCTTCAAATGGTCAGTGTGAGTGCAAGTAGCTGATCATGTTTACTTACTACAGCTCCAATGGATCGTTCCTTGTATCAGTTAGTAGGGGAAAGTTGATATATGTTTAGGAGCAATGGATACAAAAGATCGACTTTTTGACAAAATATAAAACTTACGAAGAATTCGAAAAATTGATACTCATCTGGAACACGATACTGGTCAAAGACATTCACACAAATTCCCACCACCAGGTTGGCCATTTCTTGTACAGAAGTAATAGGTGGTCGGACTGATCCCTGTAAATACTTGAGGATCATTTGGTGCACATTTAGAGGGTCGTGCTTCAAAAACGCCCGTCGTTTTCGATTCGCATCTTCTGTAGGACCCCATAGCTTTCTAGCGCTACCATGATTTTCATCATAGTTTGAATTCTGCGAGCGGGTACCGAGTGAGCCATCTGCTCTTTGCTGGGCAGGCTGTCTTCTCTTTTTGCTTCCCGCCACCCATCCCAACACTCCGCTACTCTTCTCCTTGTGCTTGTGTTTTAACTTAGTTGGAATTGGAGCCCCTAAACCTCCCGCCATAGTAAAGGGAGGTTGAGGAGGCGGTATATGGAAGGAGGGGATTCCACCAGAAATATCCCATCGTTGCGGACAGCAGCTTATTATAGTATCTATGTAACAATCAGGTCGCTGGTGCTGCAGAATATATTTGAGGATTTGGTTTATTTTCATTGCAGAACAGTAGCCAATTTAGGCCGATCGATTCAAGAGAACAGAAGAGAAATAATTGCTTACCATCGTTGAGTATCCAGAGCCAAAGTTGATCAACCATGAATATTTTAGGCTCAAGAGAATTCTTTCGCGTGTATCGGAGAACTACCTGGTCGCCGTCTCTTCCTGCCGTACTGACTAGATGCGTGTAATAGTACTGATCAAGGGTTCGTCGGAGTTGCAGAGGAGGGGTTTCTCCTGGTTTACTTGGCGACAAATATGCCTTGAGGAGGTGCTCGTCGAGGTTAGCTAACGGTATCCTTGGTTTCCTTCGTTTTGAGTTGTGGCGCTGTGCGGACGGCGATGACATGATTTGACGTGAATTCTCGTTTATGGGGCCATCTTCTTGATTTGCGCTTGATTTCGGCGCGTCAATGGTTTCCGAGTCGATTTTCACCTCATTGCCTTGGGCATTAGTATCTGAAGCTGTCGGCAATGGATCACCATCAAGAACTGGCTCTGAAGTCTGTATCAGAGGTTGTCAGACATTACCGTAAGTGTATTTTGAATCTCTAGTTCTTCCGACCTTGATGAAACACAAGGCATCTAAACTCCCTGTGTATTACCGCCTGAGGGACTGTGATATGTACTTACATCTTTTCCTATATCATGAGATGTTGAGTCTCTTTTTTGCCCGGAAACATCAATTGTTTCATTCAAGGTCTTGATAGTAGCTTCGTTCATAACTTTCTCGCCAGATTTAGCTTCTTCCTCAGGGATCATCTTCATTACCTTGGATGGTTGAACTTTCACCTTTGGTGAAATGTTTGTTCAAGGATTGTCGCTTGATTCACGAAGAGAGTTCGCTGAGGTTACATTCTCATCGCTTGCCAATGATCCCCTTTCCAGGTCTTGTAATTGACCCATCGCCAATCCCCGGGCTTTCGTTTTCAAATTTTGAAATACAGACTGTACCTTTTGATATCCATGGAAAATAAAGCGAAATGGGGTCAATATTCCTGGCTCTGACCGACGACTACTTAAGTCATAATCACTTGACTCTAAATCACTGCGAGGTATGGCGTTGGTGTTTGTTCTGGCATTCAGCATTCTTGGGCCGGGTCCGCCTGGTGGAGGAGGGGGCGGTGGATGCTCGTGAGCTTTAATGCCATTGTTTTGCTGACCAGTGGCGCTGGGACTGCTTCGAATATTTGATATGACCTCACTCATTCTTCTATACGCACCATATGTTTCAAAGTGCAGGTATGGCATCTATCGTGTTAGTCTCAGTGTAGTGTACAGAAGAGCATAAACCTACAAATAGCATAACATGATGGGGGGCAGGATGAGAGGCACCGTCCACAATAGATGAGTTCACTGATGGAGTTTGCGGCTGTAAGACATCAGTCAGAAGTGAATCTACAGATCATAGAGAAGGATTGATCACCTTCACTATCTGAGCCAGTGGTCTCATGAAAGAAGAGTGGGCAGTAGTAGCTCGATATTGCCTTCCTGGGCTGTTTGTCAGAGCAAGCTTAGACTTGATATCCTCGTCAAGATTCAAGGAACCAGAATGATGTTCGGCAGAAATACGACTAGCGAGGATTTGAACCCATTCCATCTAGAGCATTAACTTATTAGTTTGAACATTAGTCAGGAGACTTGCGCCATACATTGTTTGCAGGTAGGTGGTACCATCTAAAGGCTGCCTTTTGTCCATTCATCTTGCTCCCTCTTGCCGACCGCATCTTTGTTAAGAAGTTAGTTTAAATTTTTGAGATGAGGTTCCGACTGACAATTGCCTCGGGGCCTTTCCCATAAAGAATATCATAGATAGGCGAGGATACCGGAAGTCTTCGCTCACGATCTCCTACAAAAAAGTCTACAATCGTAGCTTCGAAACCTTGACAAGCATGTAGCTTGTCAAAATCATCTGCCGGAGGTGAGGGCGTGTAGATATATCGGGCCTCCTGGTTCGTTGTTGGATTTTTCGTTAGGGGTCCTTCGATCAATTGACTGGATTGCAAGAGTTGAATCATAGCATTATCGCCTTCGGCGATATCTTCAATTGTCTTTCCGTTTTCCAACGTAATTTTCTTGTTAGCTCCATGTCTTAGCAGAAAGCCCACGAGATCCAAACTTCCACTATTGACAGCAATATATAAGGCGGTTTGTCCATCTGGACACCTCGCGTCGATATCTGCTCTGGCGTCTAACAGAAGTTCCGCAATACTTTCATTCCCATCTTCAATCGCCTGATGGAATGCTGTTTTACCGGTCTTAGCGTTTAGTAACGCGACGTTTGGGTTGAACTTCAGAAGAAGCTCTACCATATCGATATTGGAGGATTGGACGGCTAGATACAAAGGAGAGCACCCTTCATCATCGGCTGCTTCTAAGTCCGCACCTTTCTCAATGAGCAGCTGAATCATGGAAGCATCTTCATTACGAATTGCCAGACCTAGGACAGTATGTCCATCCTTATCCTTTACACCTAAGCTTGCGCCTTCGTCTAATAGCCGGCGGGTAGCATTTACATTCTTATTGCGAATCTCATCGAGTAAGCGCAAGCTTTCCGAACTTGGAGGCGAATGTGAAACTGGAGCTACTGGATCCAGGTTTTTCTCGAACTTGGTGTCGGGACTGATATTAGCTACATTTATGTCACGGTCTACCTCGGTTTTGGCGTACTCTCCATCCTGTGTATCGCTGTGGTGTGTTGCAAGCGCAGAGGCGTCTCGATCGCTATTGTGGTCTAGATGAACTCCTTCATTCCATTTGCCAATATCCATGCTGACTTGAGAATTAATTGTCGCCCAACAATTCAGCCATTCAGGCCACACTTCACTGTGTAGTAGATACCTGCAAAGTACAAGGGGCTACACCCTGGTCCAAATATGCCAGGTCGAAAATCGATCTTTATCAGAGCCAACAACACGTGCTGCTTCAAAATATATATCATCGGAGAAAGGAAAACCGAACACAAGATACAGAGGCGCATCAGATTTATAGAAGTGAGAGTATTTTGAGATTCTAAATCACAGCTTTGCCCCCCTAAACTGGCATTTATTTTAAATACCTACCCACCAAGAAGCTTACCTTAAGAAGCTACCCATATCTTATTAAATGGTCGTCTCCCAATCTTAAGATCTTTACATGCTTATTTGATATATAAAATTGCTTAAGGTTCTTGGAAATATCCATTTTCATGTTCGGATCGTACGTAGTCGAGATCTGGCGGCGGGTTTGAAGTGGAGCAAAGACTAAGTTCGATTTGTTGTGTCTTAAATGAACGGAGATTGAATGATTTCAATATCTGAAAGATGGAAATGATCTGCTTAATTTCAACATCTACATGCTTGTTTTATTATACAGTTCTTTTTGGGGTGGCTGAGCTATAGCAGTCAAAGGGGGTCATAAATTTCATATTCTCATTTTATCGATTTGTATAAGTTTCAAGTTTGACCATGGAATCCTTTTCTTATGCCTCATCTGAGTCTTCAGCTTCATCTGGATCCTCTTGGTTCAACACAGCTTTCTCAATACAACCTAAAGTTGCTCTTAGCGGTAACCCAATGACATTATCTGCCTGCCCATCGATTTTCTCGACCAACAAACTTCCCAATCCTTGTAGACCGTATCCGCCAGCTTTGTCGACTCCCTCTCTAGTTCTGACGTACGCCTCAATCAACTCATCGCTAACATCCTCTCCAAATATGACCTTAGTTTCTTCTACTGTCGTTTCCATGTTATATCCAGGAAATCTTGCGTCTTCCCTCGGTGCAATAACTACAACAGCAGTATAAACTTTGTGCACCCGCTGATCCCGCAATATCTTCAACATGGCAATATGATCTGCTTGACTCCTAGGCTTCTCTAGGATAAGACCGGATGCTGACACGACAACTGTGTCGGCGGAGATCACAACCGCTGGATCGGGTATCGATGCAATCGAGTTTTTCAGAGCTGTTTCATAGATATCAAGGCACTTTTGACTGGCTGTTGCTAGTACATATTCCCAAGGCCCGAGGTCTTTCGAAAGAGTTTCGGGTTTGAGAGAAGGTGTGATTTCCATCTTAGGAAAGATCTATTAAAATTCAGTAAAAGATATCAGCAGCACCCGAGCAATTCATACCTGAGATAGAATTTGCTTCCTCCTGGGACTTGCAGAAGCGAGAATAACTCGTTTTCCTTTCAATTCGTTCAGTACTGGCAGTTCCAAATGAAATGGGCCGCGGGGCAGCATTCTGTTTGAAGGTTGACGTTGGTGTGTAGGACCGGCTGGCTTTTCACCATGTTGAATTGCCGCTTTGTCGTATGAAGGTGAGCTCCCTTTCGGTTCCCCCATGGATAGCAATCCCATCTTTTCTTCTGCCATGTTGAGACTTTTGCAATTAATTGTGTGGTTTAGAAGTTTATAAGAGCTTGGTGATCATACATGTCCCCAATATTAAGTTGGCGAGGCTCCGAGCGGCTAGCCTTAATCCAGGCCTTGCTTGTCTTGGACTAGCGTATCTCAGCCTTGTGGAAGTGGTGGTTGCATGTGAAGCTGAGATACCGAACTCTGGAACTTGACGGGCCAGACAGTGCCGTTTTATCAGCGAATGGCAAACCAAAGGATTAGATAGAAATCTCCCTAGACGGACCTACGGTCATAGCACGGCAGATGAAGAAAGAAACCAAGACTGAATCCTCTCCCATGATGTCTGCATCCTCTCCACCCCACGAACACTCTGGCTCTGCGAATGGCGACTTGGATGAGAAGCCAAGACTAAGTGAGCAGGAAAAGAAAGCGAACCACATCGCTTCAGGTAACTATCGTGTACTTTAATATCAGACAGAGGCTGAGCTACATTAGAACAAAAGCGTAGACAGGCAATCCGCGAAGGTTTCGATCGTCTCACAGAACTGGTCCCGGGTCTGGAAGGTCAAGGAAGAAGTGAGAGTGTTGTATTAAAAAAGACAGTAGACTACATGAGGGCTCAACTGGATGAGAGGCGAAAGTTGGTAGCTCAAATCGAGGAGATGGGTGGCAAGGTAGAGGATAACATGAAACGATAAAGTGGTGGGCTTGCGGACGAATGTGCTAAAGGTATAGTTGGGGTAAGTTGGCGGTGGATGGTGTAAACGCTTGTATGCAGATTAAAGATACCCTATTTTTCTAAGCTTGGTTGTTGAAAGCCGACCGTGTATGGATCGTGGTCTTATCACTTCACATCTTTTCTGAGACTGAAATCGGACATTCTGACAGAGTATGCGTTAAAGTACTCATGTGATTAGTCAAATTCAGCAAACCACCGGTATTTCTTCCAGAAGTTCCCTCCATATCATGTATATATGATACAGCTCTCTATATTATCATAAAATACAACTAATCGCTCTATATGGTTTCAATTCTCACGTTACCGTGTATGCAACCCTATGGCATTCAACAATGCCCATTAACCTTCAATCTCTGTTCACTCGACATATATAAGCCATCCTCCGGTATATCAGAGCCTCTGTGATCCATATTAGTTGTAAACCGGTTTTCCTGCAGTTCAGGTACCCATAATCTAGAATAGTAGTTTTTCATAAACTTACATAACTATGTTCGTTTGTAAGTTTCCTGGAATTATCCTAACATATAAAAATGGCATTCTCTCTCCAATATTTGATAGCTTCGATAGTGAGCCATATATAAAGCATTACTTATTTGAATGAGTATTATAAAGAGCTTTCAACACAAAGCTATTTGAAGAAACTGGGTTAGGAAGTCAGCTTTTCGCTCTCGGTACATCACTCCTTTCTTTCCAAGGTATAAAGCAATATGAATCACAAAGTTTCCGTGCCATCTTCCTACTAAATGTGGCCCGGATGATACACCTGGCACTATTGTTGCAGCTAATGTCATTCTCGGAGTAGTCGCTACATTCAGGATTGAGCTGGAGAAAACCTTGGCCATGATGTCAATGATCTCCCGCCTGATGAGCTAAATAGAGAGTTCGATGCGCTAAAGAGTACGTCTCCACCCAAATTTCAAGAGATTATTCATAGAAGAAGGCATCTGAGCTAGCCTCAGTTGCCGTGAGCAGTGAGCAGTATCATGAACGGCAAAGCGGATCTGAGACTGATTTCCAAAGTGCATTGTATTGTTAAACAGCAAGCAACTACGGCAAAAGCGTAGGATATAGGAGTCTAGGAGCTATAAGTGTGATTAATTAAAGATGTAAACAAATACGTGAGGTTGCGCTTAGTGGGGGATTGTTAATTACTTTTACCTCTATGCTGGAAGACCGTACATCGCTGAGGAGTCAGCTTCAATTGAAAAGAGAACACAGAACTTGCTCTCCGATGAGACTTTATCCAACAGCGGATTAAAACATCATCTCCCCCGTGTTTCCAAAAAACCAGTTATTTACAATTTGCCTTTTAAAAATGGAGCAAGACCCGGAATACAAGCCAGGCTCTTAGCCATTACCATGCTACAGCTTCACACCCACAACTCCCTTAAGCCTGTTCCCAATTCCACATCGCACTTCTCTTCATTCCCTTATTTCTCAGAACGGCGGATATTTTTACCATACCGATCAAGATCAAGCACCACTTTCACTACCACGCATCAACCCCCAGCATCAATCATCCTTTCTCTGATACCTCGCTCGACTCACAATCAGCACAAGATTCACATCTCCAAGCTAACATCCGCCCAGCACAAACAAACCAGGCAATAATTACCGCATCAATATTCCTCCCAACAACACAACCACACAAGAGAGGCTAGCAGCTAGCTACCCCGCGGCTGGGAACCGCAGCCGTACGTCGAACCAAACTCCAAACCAACGCTAACAGATCCAGCAGCAGCACTCAGGTCTAGTGTAGACATTTTCCCACGAGGTGGTAACATGGAATGCAGTGGCTTTCTGCCCTCCCCCCCCCCTCTCTCTCTCTCTTCTTTACTGAAGGAAAACCACCCAACCCATTCAATACATGAGCAAAAAAAAAAGGTGTATTGATTTTACTTTACCATTCTTGAATCTAGCGGGGCTCGCTTAAACCCCTATTATTATTATTGGGGTCGACATCACGTGGTGAAAACAAACTCAGCTTTAAATATATATGCCTGCCTGCCTGCCTGCCTGCCTGCATGCCCATCACATTATCAGATGAGGTGGGGATTTGGGTCATGTAAACACGATGAATCGAAAGATGCAAGAGAGCTGGTTGTGTGATTGCGATGACATGGAGATAGATGGGGTGGAGAAGTGTGCGAGCTGGTATGCTTTGAGCGATGGGAGGAATGATGGTGGTTGTGGTTATTTTTAGATATGAAGTTAGGAGATTGGGAAAGAGATCTCTTTGCCTCTATTTCATTAGCTCGGGAATTGCAGCTCATTCTAATATTTAGACACAGGACGAATTTCAATCAAGCAGAGCGTTGATTGTCAGAGCAAAGGAATGAGGATCAAGTATCAGGTTGCACTATACAAACAATAGCTAATCGACTGGTCGTTGGGATTTTTACAGTTTCTCTAAACCTCCTGCCAAGTAAAAGCCATTGGGACAACACGAAAGCTGGAGTGTAAATGTAAACTTCATTGCTCATCATTCTAACTGCCTAATGCCTGCAAGCAAGGATCGTGCCAGGCATGCTTCAACTGCTTTTAGAAAAGAAACCCGTCGCAACATCCATTCATCATCGTGTTATCATCACAGTCATCTAACCCAAGCCTTGTGAACTCGGTGCTCTCGCCCAATGTGTGATGTAAAGAAGAGAAGAATAGTCAGCCAATCTACCATCGGCGACCACCCTCGTCTTCATCACGTCTCTCACGACGTTCACCGTAGCCACCGGATTGTTGACCATAGCCACCAGCTTGACGCTCCTCTCTTTCATCAAATCCACCTGGCATTGGGCGTTCGGAATCATTACCGTAACCTCCACGTCTCTCTTCTCCGTACCCACCACCTCCTTGTCTCTCTTGTCCTCCATACCCACCACCTCCTTGTCTCTCTTCTCCTCCATACCCACCACCACCTTGTCTCTCTTCTCCTCCGTACCCACCGCCACGTCTCTCCTCCCCACCGTAGCCGCCACCTCCATGTCGCTCTTCACCTCCATAGCCTCCTCCACGTCTCTCCTCACCACCATAACCGCCTCCACCGTAGCTTGGGGTCTCGCGCTGCTCCTCCCGACGACCAGAGCCGTACTCATGTCCGCCTCCGCCATGACGCTTTGGCTCGTCATCCTCTTCAGAGTCCCGGTCAGCATGTTTCTTGTACTTCTTCTTTTCTGCCTTTTCAAGCCTCTTCTTCTCTTTCTTGTATTCGTCGGAATCATTCGACTTACGACGTTCTTGGCGACCAGATCCATACTCGTTGCCTCCGCCGTATCGTTTGGGCTCATCGTCATCGTCTTCGGAATCCTTGTCAGCGTGTTTCTTGTACTTCTTCTCCTTGTCGTGCTTCTTCTCCTTCTTCTCCTTCTTGAAGCTGTCGTCAGAAGCATTCGACTTACGACGAGATTGACCGCCATATTCGTTTCCTCCACCATATCGCTTAGGTTCGTCATCATCGTCTTGGGAGTCATAGTCAGCATGCTTCTTGTACTTCTTCTTCTCTGCCTTTTCAAGCCTCTTCTTCTCTTTCTTGTAATCGTCCGAATCATTCGACTTACGGCGTTCTTGGTGTCCGTGGCTGGAGCTGGTTTGTCCGTAACCCGAGCTGGCTTGTTGTCCATATCCAGAACTCGATTGTCCATGGCCAGAGCCGGTTTGTTCATAACCTGAGCTAGTTTGTCCATATCCGGAACTCGTTTGCCCGTGGCTAGAGCTGGTGTTTTCGTAGCTGCTGTATTCGGTCTTGTGTCCACCTCCGGAGTATTGAGTTTCGGTTACTTGTGCTTGGCCGTATCTGTTTCCGCTCTGGGCAGTCTCGGTATAAGACTGTTGGTGGTCGCCGGATGATGTATAACCCTCAGAGACCTTGGCCTTCTTGTCCCCACCACCGAACGAGCTTAGAAGGTCGCCTCCGATTCCACTAGCAAATTTACCAACTAGTCCACCAAGTGCACCCCCTCCGACAGCTTGCTCGGCGAATTTGCCAATCTTTTGTTCCTGGCCAGCAAATACATTCCCACCTGATCCCTTACCGCCTTTACCCCCACCAGGGCCAACCTTGTGCATTCCCAGTGGTTTGCCGCATCCATGGCCGTGATCGTGGACACCTTCCTTGTGGTTCTCGCCATTACGGACACCTTGGCTAGAAAGCTTTTGGCGCAATTGACGTTGATAACCCTGATCCTGCTCTCTCCACCAGGACTCAACAACTCTGAACATGAGTTGTCTTCCCTCGGAGGCACCATCGTCACCTATGTCTCGCTGAGCTGGGTGGTGGAAAACACCATTGATGATACGGGAGATAGTGCGATCAACGTCAACATTTTCGTCATCCCATGCGGCAATAAGCTGAGGAACGACCCATGAGACTACTTGAGACGCGATTTTGCCAGCCGGCTCATTGAGGACCTGGTCAATTATGTTAGCTTAAATACAACTTGAATGAAAAGCTGACTAAAGCTTAAGATACACAATTCATAGTCTCGCCAAGTAGATGCTCGATCGTATCAAAGATTCTGACACAAGAAGATCAAATCTAGTTGAAAGCCTAAAGACTTGCCAAGTAGAAGATAGCACACCCTGGCTCGAATTGATTGTTAAAATGGAATTACTCACATTAGAGAAATGATCTTTGGAGAGCATGGAATGTGTTGGGTCGGTGCAGTTGTCATCTTCAAAGACGATCAGCTGCTTGTCTTTGGAGCTTTGAATAATTTCCGAAGATCCAGTGCTCAACTCAGCCTTGACCTGGCTGATAATAGGCAAAACAAAGGGTGCAAGTAGACTGAAGACAAATTTAGTAACTTCACCCTCGACTTGTTCCAGCAACTCTGGGAGGAGCGGAATTGCTTCGATCGTCTCGGTAATCGAGAGCATGACCTCGTCGTGCCATTCAATGATAGGGTAGATTTGCTTGACAATTTCTTGCATTTGCTGGGTGAAGGCTTCAGGATCACGAGGAGATATCCGGGCTTGGTTCATTTGAGCTGCTGTAGCATTCTGCTGAAGTTCGTCTGCCTTTTTGCTTTCGTCTTTACCGCCAAAGATTCCATCTGGAATCTTGGACAACAAGTCTTTCAATGCACTGTTATCAGCGCGACTACCTTGTTGCATAGTACCTTCGAGCTCTTCGATTTCGGATTGGGTGGCCTTGTCAGAGATCTCACCACAAACAGAGTGCAAGAAGTCGACACCTCCGAAGGTTCCTGTAACAATTGGGTAGACTTCGCTACGAGCACCTTGAAGACGGATTTGTGTACGGCTTCCGACATGGGGGAACACATCACGCTCTCCCATTTCGATTAGGGCGAGCTCGGTATAGTTGCTGTGAGCAGAGTAGTCTAGAAAAGTTAGTAATAGTTCAAAGATGTACCATCTGATAAGTGTCAAGCTATTTGGGGCCGATTGAAAAGAGTCCAACTGCTCTGGAAGAATCCGAAGCTTTAAATAGGCTGCCTTAAAATGGTCGAGAATCTAAAGCTTCTACACTAGTCGCAGCTATTCTTCATTGGATTGTGTATGAAAATTCGACCGTGTCAAATTTCCGAAACAATAGGACGAATAGAGGATGCGGTTCTTACCTTCCAGGCAGTGAAGCCCAGTGCCTAATAGACGGAGTGCCTCGTAGAGCTCAGCCTTGTTTCCACTGCGTGCAAAAGATCTGCCCAACTGGATGCTTTTACCAAAGAGGTTTCGGAGATGCTTGGCAGAGGTCATAATGCCGGCACGTTCGTTTGCAATGTAGTTCTTCATGCCAGTTTGCTCATCGATGGCCAGTTCAACACGTTCGTTGACAGGGGCACGAAGTCTTCGGTCATACTGCGTGGCATCTTCGTTATCGGCATAATCTTTGGGGTTGTCAATGTGGTCTTCGGGGCGATAGCAGCCAAGACGCTCAGTTGTGACTTCGAATTCCTTTGTACCAAATCCGAAGGTCATGAATCCGAGAACCCAAAGGAGGATACGGATGGCCTCTGCAGAAACATACTTTACGGTACCGACGTCGATTGCTTGAGCTATGGCAAAAGTCAGCATCACGTAACACAGCTTGGGCAGGTTGTGCCAAACAACTATGACACGTCCAAAAAAGACCATAGGTCAGACTTGAAAGACCAAAGTGTTATTCCCAGACCTCAGAGAAATCTTATAGTCCAGTATGTCAAAGTGGTTGGCACAGGTAGAAATCGAAATACGCACAGTAATCTCTGAGCCAGTTACCAAAGTAGGTACGGGCAACGTTCATCTTGTCCCATTTCTTTCCGCCGGCCGCTCTGGACATAACGAGGGTGAGGAGGGTGTCTTCGATATCGCCATGGCGCCCTGTGTTCTAGTCAGCAGCTGTGCTATGTTGAATGTGAAGGAGGTTTACGCACAATTTGACCCCTCGATTTTGGAGACGGACTGGATGTTACCAGCACCAAAGGCATGAGCTGGTCTGGCCAGCAACAGGACAATGGCAATGGTCAACACCGTAGTTGAGAGGTTGAAGGACGGCATTGTTGAGGTTGTACTTCTTTGATGGTTATGGGGAGTGTTGTTTGTGAGAGAAGCTATCCAGCTTCCAAAAGTGATATTTGAAATAGAGGGGTTCCCAGCAGGTTTTGTAGCAGCAGCAGCAGCAACAATGTGCCAAGTGCGTTTCGAGTGTGTGCTCTGGTGTGCTTTGGTGTGTTTTGGTGGGGTGGTTTGGGGGGGGGGGGGGAGTCTGGGTGCGCCAAGCGTAGTGATGCAATCCGTGTGGTTTGTGGTCCAGTGAGACGAGGGTGAAGGGTGAGTCGGCAATGCGCGTCAATGGGAACTACGAGGATATTCCTGTCACCTATCAATGCGGGAGTGTGAATGCATCGAAACCCTGACGAGCTGAGTTTGGCTGGTGGAGGAGGGGGAAGACGAAGTGGAGGAGGTCATACATATCATGATATAAATACATATTATGACGATGATTCCAGTGACGAGGGGCTGCTAGCTATCGTACAGTGAGGATCCGGTGGGGGAACAGGACAGAGAACACAAACACACCCTACCTCGCGGGAATCACTCAAGCGTTAGTGAGGCGCCGTACCTTAGGCGCCGTACCTTGGGCGCGTGAACCAGGGACGTATGAGTATTTTCAGGTGCAGCAAAACGGTGGAGGCCTGCTATAGTAATTTGATTGTTCTAAAGAATCGCAGCAGGAAAAAGAAATCATACAGCGTGAGAGGCATAACAGACCTCGTCCCATCGTTCCATTAAGTTGTTAGCTATGCCTCTACTGCACTTTCCATACACGAGCCGCTTATGAGAGATACTGGTACCGTAAAAGTAGGGTGCGAACACTGCTTGCCCGCTTAGAGAAATATATAGAAAAGACGCGATGCCCCCAAAGCAAATCACTAGGATTATAGGTGAGTGAGTGAGCAAGTGAGTGAGCAAGCAAGTGGTGGTGGTGTAGCCAGAGAACTCCCACCAGAGCGGAAGTCGGCTGATGTTGTCTTCTACTACGGCGTACGTCTAGTACCAACCATACCGTACACGCTCTGCCGATAATCTTCCCGTCAACACAGTCGCATACCAGTCCCAAACTATGAATGGACCAGCTGCTAACCGGTGGCTCTACCGCGGCCGGGCGAGTATCGTGGGAAGATGTCATAGAACATTTACCGTGAGCAAGCAGCCCTTTATCCAGAACAACGGGCCTGGCAGGTGTGGTGAGATTCTTCGAGGGGGACAATTCTACGCGATTTGGGAGTGTTATGGGCGAGCGTGCATGGCTGCCAGAAGCAGGGCCATGCCTAAGTTTGGTGGGATGATGATGATGATGTTTGCGAGCCACCAGTTACCAGTTGCTTGAGAGCTGTTAATTTAGCTGTTTACTTTACCCTACCTGTTGCTTATTGCTTATTGCTTGTTGCTTGTTACCTGCCCTTAACCCCCATAGCCCGTCACCCATCACCCGTCACCCGTAAGCCTTCACCACTTGGCCGTGTGAGTGAGCCCCATGGATTGGGATTGGGATTGGGATTGGGATTGGGATTGAAATGGGGATGGAAGAGTCGGTGCCTGGTGATGCTATGCTTCTGGTGCTAACACGCAAGGGAATAAATAACAGCATAGCGGACGTAGCACTACACCACACTACACCACATCCCTGTATTTCCCCTCACCCAAATGTCACCTGCTCTCTACGAATACAGCTACGGCTACAGTTGACTACAGTTGACTACAGCATACCACGACGGCGGTTTATGCTTCACCGCACACCCAGTCGGGGCATTGAAAGCCACTAGAAGCCACTGAAGAACAGCACACTCTCTTTTGCAGCGACGACATCCAAGGTCGAGCAGCGAGCATGCTGTCAGTAGCCGACACCAGACGCCTGCTGCTCCCTCCAAGTTCAAGTAGACTGGCCGTGTAGAGCGATACATGGTAGAAATGGTAGTAGAAACATAATAATATAACACACCAACGAAGAGAAAAAACCCCGCGCACTTTTTAACCCCCCCCCCCTCTCTCTCCCAGGCCCTGCCCCATTCCGACCGTCGTCCTTCACCCTCCTTCACCCAACCTCTCTTTTTGCGGGGTTGGCGGTTACGATAGCCCGAGAAAATGCTTTACTCGCTAAAATCATAGGCTCTATTAAAAACTCAGCACTTCCCTTCCCCCCCCGAACAACCTCAACCTCCAAACTTCTGGGCTCATCGGTCACTGCAAACCACCACCACGCGCCTAACCTCCACCATCATCACTACCACCACTACTACTACCACCAACCCATCCCATCCCATCCCATCCCGTCCATCAACACAATGGCACGCCCTAAGAAGCCAGCGGAGGATAAGCCAAAGGAAGGCGCCGGCATCACTATTGATGTCAACGACTACGTGCGCACCAGAGATCAGGTAAGACATTTCTCATCATCGCCTTCATTCTTGCTTCGTGACTTGACGTCCCACGTCGTCGTCGTCGACCACGCCGCCCATGGTGATGGACTTGACCGCGCGCGCCATCAATAGTACCATCACAACAAACGCGCCTCCGCCATCAACGCTGCACAGCGCTGCTCTCGCAAGCTTCGCGATCACAACGACGCGTCCGTCAATGTTTTGCTCCCGAAGTTGACCTCGCCGTGTTCCACGCGCCGCGATCCATTTGTTTATTTCGCGTGACCGACCACCAGCTCGTCGTAGCTCATGTATAGCTCAGCCGATACTAACGTGTGCACAGTTCGTCGCCGGCCTCGCCACGCTCCAAGATGCGATCCAGAACCTCTCCACCGCCTACATCAAGCACACCAACGCCGTCCTCGGCGACTCTGTCGAGGGACTCGGTATTGACCTAGCTCTTTCCAAGCTTGGAGAGAATCCTATCCTGGGAGCCCTTGCAGCGGTTGCTCACGCCGGCCCAAGCGGAGTCGCTGGGGATGACAAGAAGGAGCGCAAGAAGAGACAGCATGATCCCAATGCACCTAAGCGTCCTTTGACGCCTTTCTTCCTCTACATGCAAACCGCACGCCCGATCATTGCCAATGATCTTGGCCCTGAAGTTCCCAAGGGACATGTCAGTGAGGAGGGAACCAAGAGATGGAAGCTCTTGGGCCCTGCCGACAGAGATGTTTGTCTCCCGCCCATGAAACTGCATACCCTTACTGACCATGTGCCTAGCTCTGGACCGATGCCTACAAGCAAAACCTCCGCCTCTACCATGCCCGCATGCGCTCCTACAAGTTCGATCAGAACCTCGACGCGAAGAACATGACTGACGCCGAAGCTCTTGCCTACGCCGAAGCTCATAACATCGGCATTGAGACATCTGCAGACGCGCAACTTGTTGGCGAGGCTCATGATGCCGGTGCGCTAGTTGACGAGGACGAAGACGCCGAGGGCGAGCCGGACAAGGAGCCCACCCCTCCACCCGTGGTTATGAAGTCCACTCCAAAGCCCAAGTCCAACCGCAAGGCCAAAGGTGGCAAGGCCGCAGCTCCCGAAGCTATTGTCCCAGCCGCCACCAGCATCGTCCCACCCACCAAGCCAGACGTTCCAACTCCCGCGAAGAACGAGAAGCGTAAGCGGACTAACAAGAAGGATGATGTCGAGGAGCCAGCGGCTGCTGAGACACCCAAGTCCACCAGCAAGCCAAGAAAGAAGAAGGCCAAGGCCGATTCGTAGATGTGCTTTTTCTTTTGTTTATGTTTTTACGTCTGGATTCAAATTTCCATTTTCATGTTGGTATGGGAAAGGAAAGGAAAGGGTGTTGAGGTTGCTTTCGTTGTTTCATATTCACCCGTCTATGTTTCCTAGCCTGGGTATTTACCACCGTATGTGGCCTGAGGGATGTTGTAAAAGTCATGGGATACAAAAGGCTCTTCTCGGCCGAGCCTCTACAAATGGTGTATGGACTTGGGAAGGGGAGAAAGCAAAGCAAGCTCGGGGGGGGAGAGCTTGTCGTTATGGACTTTTGAGGACCACCTCGGATCGTGGATCATGATAAATCACCGCCATCGTAGGTAGTTGAAGCATATCTATCTGCTTCATCACCTTCGGCTAGTACAAATGCATCATTGTTATACCACTCTTCCGCGCGTGTCTCGCTTAATATAAAGGGGGAAGTACCACCCACCAGACAGCTCAGACTTTTGTTTCCTGTAACGTGAAAACACAGCCGCAACTTTCTTGTAGCTAGTAAGATCTCACCCTCGTCTTGAAGTCTTTTTTTGCCTTGCAGTACGAAATGGTCTTTATAAACCCAGGAGAAAAAATCAAGCTCCGCTATAGCCCCCTCTCACATGATTTACTTACTGTATACCACCTCCATCCTGCTCATTCATCCTGTTCATTAATTCATTAATTCAAGCAATGATGACCTCATCCACAGTAGTCACCTCTACACGAACTCATCACCCTTCTTCCTCCACAGAAATGGTCGGTCTTTTTTTTCGTGCCTCTTTTTTTTAAAGCATGTCGTCCAGTAACCTGAGCTGCGACGAGCTTTATTTGGTTTTGGTCAGCGGGGAGACCTTTCTTTTTTTTTGGGTCGTAAGGAAGTAGGTGGACGCGATTCTTGATGAGGAGTGTTGAGCAGATGGGCAGGTGAGTCGGGTGTTGGGGCTGTGTGCTCCTGAAAGCGTGGGTTTGGGAGATGTTGGCTGGCGTTGGATGGATAGATGGATAATCTAATTCTTGTGTAGGTGTTTTTAAAACAGCGTCCTGAGCTCCTGTTATTGTTGGTGAGAGGGAGATATGTTGCGAACATCATCGCTTGAGCTGCCTTGTTTAGTGCGTTGCAAAACCGAGACAGCGGTTTTGGTATCTTAATCTGTATGTATGCGTGTGTACCACAAGCCACTGTTTTTAAAATGGTTGTTGACAAACAATACATACATGAGGCCCATATAAGACCAGCTTCTCCTCTTGATTAATTGATTGATCATAAATACATGACTCTCGAAATAACGACTCGATAGACGGAGCTTGGTCGTCGCCCACGCTTTTTGCATGCTCTTTCAAAGGTGCTTGCTTGACAAGCCGGTGAACTCTAAGGACGCGCTCGACCACGAAGCTGCTTGATTGGCCAGGCGTTAAGCGAGTGGAAATAGGGGTTCGGACAGAATAGTCCATCCACTCACTAACTAAACCACCAGAGGAGCACTTCAGTGAAGCACGACCACCTCAGTGATGCATCAGAGCAGGAGGGTAGATGTATGTATGTGTAAAAGAGCTAGGACGCTCTTCTACGAAGTTAAAGATGAAGCGGGAATCTGCAACCGCTTCACAGGTGCGGTCTGCGGTCTGCTGAAACTCTAAAGACCTGCGAAACCAACAGTCTACATTTGACACTCTTTTGGACACTTGCCTTTTTCAGAATGTCAAATTGTTAATTCCACCCCTACTTCGTATGGTGATTCTTCGTCGCTACTTTCATGCCAACCTGAACAATGCTGGCTTCTAGAGGTCTGGCGATAAGCTCTGCCTTATCGACGCTAGAGCACCTGACTGATGCCTCGAGTCTCATCTCATCTTGGTATTATTGGTACTTGTGTTGTCTTCATCTTCTCATTTACAAAACAAACACCAAAAAATTGGGGTTTGTGATATACCCGAGAAGTTGCAGGAGCAAAGCTTCTTCATCGTAACCACCAGCCCTCCGCTGTTCTCGGTAGTGCGGTTTTGCTTATAGCTCCTCTAATGTAATATATGGCTTCTTTCGGGAAATTTACAGTGATTGACGTGTGAATGGAACTTCCTGTCGCTGAGGATGTCTCAAGCTCCTCGTCTAGGCCGTAAACCAAAAGAAAGCCAGTGTACAAGGTAAGAAATATTAAGTACAAGCCTCTCCTATCAGTTTTAACAACAATTGCTTTGCTTTCCCATAATAACTTTTTCTTAGTGACAAATCCTCAATGCTCACTTCTACCCATCTCAAAATTGCCATCAACAGCAGCATAGGAGAAGATCGAAGTCCATCACAAAGCGTTGTAGATGTTTTTGGCAGGTCTCTTAGCTTTACCTCATGGATTACAGGATACATATTAGTCTGATCGAAACACTGCTCGAAGTCTCTTTCTCAAGTCTAAGCGTGTGCCGTACACTTCTTGAAACGACGTGTAGGAACGAGGAAACCCAATTGGCATGCGTGTTTCTCCAGATTGGATCAACGGCATGTATTTGCTAGCTCTATGTTCTCAACTTCAGTAAAACCGGAGGTGTCTGTTAAACATCATGGGATATGCTTTTATAGGATTGAGCTCACAGGCGGTATTCTTTTATGCGAGCGATAGGAAGCACCTCGTACTTTGGCACGATGCCAGTGCCTGTAAGATCAGAAAGATATTATAAATCAAAGCAGATGTGATACGAAATCCTCCGGAAAGCTTCTTAGGTCTAAGGGTCTGAAGCTGTGACTGGGATGATCAAACTCGAAAAATAGTCTGTGAGCTGAGGCGCTTGTGTACTAATGATCACTTTTCTAATCAGATGTTATCAAGGAGCAGGCGACGGCTATCATTGAAATCTTGTGAGGGGGGCTACACATATGATTAAAGGTGAAAGAAGTGCAATGGCTTCATAGTATGAGATATGATTATTTGAAAACACCATATGAAGAATCAAAAGTCACTCACAACATCGTCCTGCCCATATACCTTTTCGTCGTCATCTATGAGATGTTTTTTTCTGCTTATAATAATTCTCCGAGGTATCGAGTTATCAATTTTCTTCTCTTGGTATTCTCAAATCTTAACCATTGAGGGACTGACAAATATGCCGATAACATCGATTGGGATACGATTTCTAGCAACTAAGTTGATCAAGAGCGCTATATGGCTCCAGATTATGTAATCTTTGTTCCTCCTCTTCGTTGCTTTTACCGTATTCTGGCTGGTATTATAGCAATAATGGTACATGAAGTTGATATTAAGATAAAAGCTGGTAGTTCAAGCATGTTGATTGTTCATAAAAACCAAATATAAATATCGTAACACATAATCTAGAGCATGATACATTAACCAGCCTCTCTAATCTACTCCAGATCTTCGTGAACTGCCACCCAAACTCCAGTCAGAACATGCAAGCTCTAAAGTCCAGCAACCCCTCTCTATGTCTTGAAACTGAAAGATCACACCGTCTCTGTTTCTCCAATTCCAGCATATCCATACGAGAATCTTCCTCCGAGCCCTCGTCTTAGTTCTTCCCTGCCACCCATCTCTCCTGGGAATTTCCTCAGCCCCTTCCTCTCCAAAACACTATACCCTAAACCAAGAAATCGACAAAGCTTCTCCCAGGTTTCCCCAGCATGTTTCTCTACTCCTCCAATCTCAATCTCGAGCACTTTTGACCTGTCAATTCCTGGAAATTGTGGGTGGCATGTGAGATTGCTCGCGAGGAGTTCCGAGCCTCCATGCGAGACGTCGATGATCTCAGATTTCTCCGTTGCGAAAATAAACTTCGCATCTGGACACCTGGTGAGGATATCTTGATATCGAGCGTTTCCTGGTATTTCTTGATAGGTTTTGAAAGGTGGGCTTGGCACGTGATTGTCCGCAATGTCCACCACGTCCAAAACCCTTAGAGTGTTGCGCAGAACAGAAGTTCCGCCGACGATCCCAGAATGGAGAATGAATATATCAGCGCAAGAAACGCTGGGTGGTGGTGCGCTGTCTGAAGTAGAAAATGGGTTCAGCGCCAGGCTGCCCAGGAATATGAAAGGGGTTGCGAGCGAGGTAAGCATTCTTGGAAGGGCTAAAGGAGTGTGTTGATAGTATGGCGGAGACTTCAGCGGATTGACAAGAGAACGCTAGTAAAAACAAAGAAAGAATGTAGTGCCAGAAAATATCGAAAAGAAAAGTCAGCTCAACCTCCTTATGAACTGTTTCCGACGTCTGATTTTTTAATGGCGTTCCTTTTGCCAAGCTTGATAGCATGGAGCTATTAAGGTACACGACTCCAGTCTAATCTTCAGGTGCTCGGATAGGAAGCTAAAACGTGGCAAAGAAACATCAAATTGCGATGCGGGCTGGCTGGACCGCGATCTTATTACCTGAATTAACATGGGGATTTAGCAGAGCGGCTAGCAAGACGGCCGGCCATACATGCCGCAAATTTGTTAGAGAGGTTAAAGTGTTTGGTAAATGTTGATATATTCTCACTATGTGTATTTACTTCCGGTCATGTGACGTAGTCACATGACCACTGTGGATCCCTAGTTGGGGATATCATCAACACCCCTTCGTAGTTAGTAATACAACATCGATTACTC
>Ga0247810_10000376_pt1 | contig 55269 bp, 57 predicted proteins | sample UWRJL119311C1_FD_179918 | JGI IMG/M metagenome (GOLD analysis project Ga0247810, IMG submission 179918) | Plant litter microbial communities from Arlington Agricultural Research Station in Wisconsin, United States - UWRJ-L119-311C-1 | ecosystem: Environmental > Terrestrial > Plant litter >...
AAAAGCTTTTAAAACTTCCTGAAGCATGTTCTCCACTTCTTCATAGTGACGAACATCACATTGAACAGGTAGACATTTTCCGCCAGTTTCAGTTTCCAGTTCAGCTGCTGTAGTTTTTAGCTTTTCTAAATCTCTTGAAGTAATCGCTACCTGAGCTCCTAATTCTAAAAAATATTTGGTCATTGCTTTTCCTAAACCACTTCCGCCGCCTGTAACTACAATGACTTTACCTTTTAAAGCATCGTCTCGTAACATTTTATCTGTATAGCTCATACTTTTTTATTTTACAAAATTAATTAATTTAATAGGATGCACGCATAATATTGTTATAAATTTTTTTAAAACTTTATATTTCGCATATTTTTTTTGCTGCCGATTCAAGTGTGAAGTCATCTTTGGCGAAACAAAAGCGTATCAATTTCTGGTCTTTATGATCAGAATAAAAGGTTGAAATAGGAATTGCAGCAACGCCATGATCTGTGATTAGTTTTTTGCAGAAAGTCACGTCATCATCGTCAGAAATATTTGCATAAGAAGCAACCTGAAAATAAGTTCCTTCACAAGGTTTCAATTCAAAGCGACTATTTTGTAATAATTTCTGAAAATAATCGCGTTTTTCCTGATAGAATTTTCCAAGCAGGTTTACATCAACAACGTCTAAGTATTCACTAATCGCTGCCTGAGAAATACTGTTGACACTAAAAACCAAAAACTGATGCACTTTTTTAATTTCTCTCATTAAATATTCAGGGGCTACGGTATAACCGATTTTCCAACCCGTAATATGAAATGATTTTCCGAAAGAAGAAACCATAATACAACGGTCTAAAAGAAAATCTTTTGTATGTGCCGAAATGTGTTTTTCTTCAAAAGTGATGTATTCATAAACTTCATCTGATAAAACAATAATATCAGGATATTTCTCAAGAAGATTTTTTAGTTGAACAAAATCCGCTTCGGTTAGAATTTTCCCAGTGGGATTATGCGGATTATTGATGATAATCATCTTGGTCTTTTCCGAACAGGCTTTTTCAATGGTTTCCCAATTTGTAGTATAATTATCGTTTAAAGCTACCCGGACAGGTTTTGCGTTACAAAGTAAAACAGAAGATTCATACGAATCGTAACTTGGGTCTAAAATGATTACTTCGTCGTACGTTTTTACTAAAGCTAAAATCGTAGTAAAAATTCCCTGTGTTGCTCCGGCTGTTACCAAAAGTTCTAAATCAGGATTGATTTCTCGGTTGTAAGAATTTAGAATTAGTTTTGCAATTTGATTCATCAACGGAGGATAACCTGCCATTGGTGTGTATTGGTGTACATTTTCTTTAGATAATTTTGCCAGAATATCTGTCAATCTTTCATCAACAGGAAAATTTGGAAATCCCTGCGAAAGATTAATTGCATTATATTCGGTAGCCATTTTTGACATGACCGTAAAAATGCTAGTGCCGACATTAGGTAGTTTACTCATGAAAAAGTTTGATTAGGCAGAAACTTGCAAGATGAATAAAGAAATATTAATCAATTATCATAGGAATGGATTGAAGAACTCTGATATTTTTACCATTTTGTTTTCCGGGGATCCATTTGGGAGATAATTTTAAAATTCTAATAGCTTCAGCACCTGTTTCATGCCCGAGATCTCTTAAAATTTTGATATCACTTAATGATCCGTCTTTTTCAATAATGAAAGTAGCGTATATTTTTCCTTTTAAACCTTCTTTTGGAATTTTGTAATTTTGTTTTATGAAGCCGTTCAATGCTTCGATTCCTCCAGGAAATTCTGGTTTTACATCTAAGCCCGCTGTATTGTAAATTTGATTATCATCTTTAACTGTTCCTGTATTAGAAGGAGCATTGGACACAGGGGCTTCTGTTTCGTATTCATTTGATTTTCCTTTCGGAATAGTTTGAGAGAATATATTTTGAGCGCAACAAATAACAATCAGAATTAAAAGCTTTTTCATAGATGGGTTATTTAAGTTTAATTTACATTTTATGAATAATAAAAATCGTAGGCCGATTATGTAAATCAACTTTTAGTTTTTTCCAGTCAGAAATACGCATTGTTTTAATAAATTCTGTTGGTAAAGTAATATCAGTCGCAATGCAAAGATGTGTTGATGGATTTACAATCTGCAAAATATCTTCTACTAATTTATTGTTTCGATATGGTGTTTCAATAAATATTTGAGATTGATTTTTATCCTGAGATAATTTTTCAAAATGTTTCAAAGCCGATTTTTTCTCATCTTTATCAATTGGTAAGTAACCGTTGAATGTGAAACTTTGTCCGTTCATTCCGGAAGCCATCATTGCCAATAAAATAGAAGAAGGACCAACCAAAGGTACAACCTGAATTCCTTTTTCGTGTGCTAATTTTACAATTACAGCTCCGGGATCGGCAACACCGGGACAGCCAGCTTCGCTCATTAAACCCATATTTTTTCCTTCTAACAAAGGCTTGATGAAGTCTAAATGTTCGCTTGGTTCTGTACGTTTATTAAGAGTAAAAAGAACAAGTTCGGACTGTTTTTTTTCTGGATAAACTGCTTTTATTGATTTTCTGGCGGTTTTGTCATTCTCAACAATATAATAATCTATAAGTTCAATACTTCTTTTTACTGTTTGAGGCAAAACATCCATAGGATCGCTTTCGCCCATAGTAGTTGGAATTAAATATAGTTTTCCGGGAAGTTTCATGTGATTTATTTTATAGATTATAAAACGAAAAAGTCTCTAATTATTTAAGTTGTAAAATAATTGAAAGACAGATTTGTTAAGAATGTTTTGCGATGAGTTTTTTAGAGATGATTTCTGCAACTTCGTCTAACATTTGGTAAACGTTGTCGAAACCATTAACAGCACCAAAATAAGGATCTGGCACATCTACATTTTCATCAGGGAATAATTCATTTAAAATTAAATGAACTTTATTTTTGTGTTCAGGTGTTTTGGCAAGATGAATAACATCACGGTAATTTGAATTGTCCATTACATAAATGTAATCAAACTCGTCAAAATCGGAAGTTTTAAATTGTCTTCCTTTTTGTCCATCAATGCATAAACCATTTTTTTTGGCAACAGCAATAGAACGTTTGTCAGGAGCGTGGCCAACATGCCAGGAACCGGTTCCGGCTGAATCAACTATAAAAGTTTCTTTTGGTAATTTTGATGCTAAAATGCCTTCAGCTAAAGGTGATCTGCAAATATTTCCCAAACAAACCATTAAAATTTTTATTGGCATGATTCGCGTTTATAGCGTTAATTTTTTGTTGATGTCTTCGACAAATTTTTTGAATTGTTTGTCTGTAGAAACTAAGTTGTCAACTGTTTTACAAGCGTGTAATACGGTAGCATGATCGCGATCTCCAATTTGTGAACCAATGTTTGCCAAAGAAGCTTTTGTGAATTTCTTTGCAAAAAACATGGCCAATTGTCTCGCCTGAACCACGTGCCTTTTTCTGGTTTTAGATTGAAGTGTTTCAATATCCAACTGAAAATAATCAGACACAATTTTTTGAATATAATCGATAGAGATTTCTCTCTTTACATTTTTGACAAATTTCTCTACAACACTTTTCGCTAACTCGATTGTAACTTCTTTTTTGTTGAAAGAAGATTGAGCGATTAGTGAAATAATGGCACCCTCAAGTTCACGAACATTGCTTTTGATATTGCGGGCAACATATTCAATAATGTCTTCCGGAATTTCAACACCATCGCGGTACAAAATGTTCTTTAAGATTGAAATACGGGTTTCGTAATCCGGCTGATGCAACTCAGCAGATAATCCCCATTTAAAGCGAGATAACAAGCGCTGCTCGATATCCTGCATATCAACAGGAGCTTTGTCCGAAGTTAGAATTACCTGTTTTCCGTTTTGGTGCAGATAATTGAAAATGTGGAAAAACACGTCCTGAGTTCCTGATTTTCCGGATAAAAACTGAACGTCATCAATAATCAAAACGTCAATTAACTGGTAAAAGTGAATGAAATCATTACGATTATTCTTTTTTACAGAGTCAATATATTGTTGTGTGAAAATTTCGGCAGAAATATATAAAACCGTTTTTTCAGGATATTTATCTTTTACTTCAACACCAATAGCGTGTGCTAAGTGTGTTTTTCCTAAACCAACTCCACCAAAAATTAATAACGGATTAAAAGAAGTTCCTCCAGGTTTGTTGGCAACAGCCATGCCTGCAGAACGCGCTAGACGATTTGAGTCTCCTTCTAAGAAATTGTCGAAACTGTAATTCGCGTTTAATTGCGATTCAATTTTTAAATTACGGATGCCAGGAATTACAAACGGATTTTTAAGTTCAGGATTTAAGTTTTTAAACGGAGCATCAACCTCTTGCGGTTTCATTGGCACTCTATTGGAACTTGGCAACTGTTCGGTAAACGGTTGTTTATTTCCATAAGTGTTTTCCATTTTGATTTTATAGAGTAACTTTGCGTTTTTTCCCAGTTCTTTGGTAAGCGCAACTTTCAATAATTTTACATAATGCTCTTCGAGCCATTCGTAGAAAAATTTACTTGGAACCTGAATATATAACGCGTTGTCGGTTAGCTCAACTGATTTGATTGGTTCAAACCAAGTTTTGTAAGCTTGATCTTGAATATTGTCTTTTATAAAGGACAAACAGTTTTCCCATACCGATTGAGCAGTTTTAGTCATAAATTCAGATAAATTTTTTTTATTATTGATAAAGATTCTCCTAATAAAAGGGAGCAATTTTATTCCGTATTTCGGGATAACAAATATGTGAACAAATTTCTGTAAAAAAAAATATTTTGCCTTCTAATTTTATAAAAAAATGTTGTAAGGCGACTTGTTGAAATTAATTATTTTTAATATATAAAGAATGAAAAATCATCAAACTCAAGTACGTGTTCGTTACTCTGAAACGGATCAAATGGGGGTTGTATATCACGGAAATTACATTCCGTATTTTGAGATAGGTCGCGTGGAATGGCTTAGAAATAAAGGGATTTCGTATAAAAGTATGGAAGAAAGCGGAATTGGACTGCCAATTGTTTCGATGCAGATAAATTATAAAAAATCGGCGCGTTATGATGAGCTTCTTACTATTCATACCAATTTCAAAAGTCAGTCTTCTGTCAAGATTGAATTCGACTGCGCGATCTATAATGAAGCGGATGAGTTATTAACAACTGCCGTGTTTATTTTGGTGTTTATTTCGTTAAAAACAGGTCGCCCAACTGCTCCTCCGGATTATATTTTGGAATTATTTAAAACACTGATATAATTGTTAAAAGGAGGTATGTTTTTATATCAATTTATATAATTTTAATGTCGATTTCGAACATTAAATCAAAAATGCTGAATACTGATTCAGCATTTTTTTTACGTGTTTTTGTCATTATTTTGCCAATCGGCAGCCCGGAATTTTCATCAATTTCCATTTCCTGAGAAGTTATTTCCAACTTTTTTTCCTTAATTACACGCATCACTTTGTTCATGTTTTTATAATCAAAACAGATTAAAAAATGTACATCGATTGTTTTTTCGACAATTTCGCAAACTTCAAGTGTCATTTGAGCGGTAGTTTTATAAGCAGCAATTAATCCGCCTACGCCTAATTTGATTCCGCCAAATATTCGAACTACGACAACCAAAACGTTGGTCAATCCAAAAGATTGTATTTGTCCGTAAATTGGTGCTCCGGCTGTATTGCTTGGTTCCCCATCGTCATTTGCCCGATAAGATATTTTTGGAGGAGTTCCTAATTGATACGCATAACAGTAATGTACGGCGTGAGGATGCTGTTTTTTTAAGTTTTCAATAATAGGTTTTACTTCGTCTTCATTTTCTATGGGAAAAGCATAGCCAAAGAATTTACTTCCTTTTTCCTTAAAAAGTACTTCTTCGGATTCAAAAGCAATGGTTTGATACGTATCGTTATATTCCAAAGTAAATTTTAAAGTATTTGTTTCTCAAATAAATCGACAACATCTTCTTTACCAACCTGTAAGTTCCAAACATGAAGGCCTAAAGCTGCTGCCGCATCTGTGTTTTCTTTTTTATCATCTACAAACAAAGTTCGTTTTGGAGACAATTCATGTTTGTTAATAATATATTGATAAGCTTCGGGATTTGGTTTTCGTTTTCCAATTTCAAATGAAAAATAAACTTTTTCAAAACATTGATAAAAATCACTGTAAAATGAGATTCCGCTTTTGTTTTCGAAAGTTTCAATATGAATAGAATCCGTATTACTTAATAGAAATAAACGGTATTTTTTAGAAAGCAACTGCAGGAATTCTAATCTGTATAAAGGAAAATCTGCCAGGATAGCATTCCAGGCTTCCAGAATCTCTTCAATTGAAGCATTGGGAAGCTGTTCCTGAAAACCTGCCAAAAAATCATCATGCGAAATATCACCGGTTTCAAACAAAAGATTCAAACGGTCAAATTCTGAATTCCATTCGGTCATGCCTAATTTCTGCAATCCTGAAATGGTAGCTTGTTTATCTAAATTGATGAAAATATCTCCAAAGTCAAAAATTATCGTATCAATCATGATTTCTAACGTATATTAATTCGTCGTTTTGAATATGAGTTTTTATTACATTCTTCTTTGGGAGAGTTGGAGCTTTTGTGCCTTTTTCAAAAGAAGTTCTTCCAATAAAAATTCGTGCTTCATCCCAAATATTTTGGTCTATAAACGATAGCAAAGTTTGCAATCCGCCTTCAATGATAATAGACTGAATCTGATTTTGATGTAAAACTTCCAAAATCTGCGGGATGATATTTTGATTAAAATCAATTACTTCAAAGGTAGTGTTTTTTGCTGAAAAGCTAATTTCAGATTTTGTAAATACGATAGTTTTAACGCTGTCATCAAAAACAAAACTGTCATGAGAAATACGATTATTTTGATCTAAAACAACTCTTACCGGATTATTTCCCGACCAATCCCTAACATTTAATTTTGGATTATCATCAATTACTGTTTGAGTTCCCACTAAAATGGCTTGTTCCTCACTTCGCCATTTATGAACCAATTGTCTTGAATATTGATTCGTAATCCAAACCGGTTTTCTTTCGGAATTGATTTCTTTTTCGGGAGCTAAAAATCCATCCTGACTTTCTGCCCATTTTAGTGTAATATAAGGTCTCTTTTTTTGATGAAAAGTAAAAAAACGTTTGTTTAGTTCGTTGCATTCTTTTTCTAAAACACCTACAATCACATTAATTCCGGCAGAGATTAATTTTTTGATTCCATTTCCAGCTACTTTTTCGTTTGGATCTACAGTTCCAACCACTACATTCGGAATTTCATTTGCAATAATCAAATCACAACACGGAGGTGTTTTTCCAAAATGACTGCAAGGTTCTAAACTTACATAAATAGTGGCTTTTTTAAGAAGTAACTTGTCTTTTACAGATCGAACTGCAGTGACTTCGGCGTGAGGTTCTCCCGCTTTTTTATGCCAGCCTTCGCCAATAATTTTATCTTCGTAAACAATTACACTTCCCACCATTGGATTTGGATAGGTAGTCCCAAAGCCATTTTGAGCCAGTTCAATGCAACGTTTTATGTATTTCTCATGTATATCCACGATGCAAAAGTAATTATTTTTGAGTTTTGCGACGATAGTTCTTGGGATAGTTATGAAACTATCAAAAAAGTATTTCTACTTTTGTACTATATCAGATGATGTAGAATATGGAAAATTGGGTTATCAGAACAATTAAAAAAGAAGACAATCAGGCAGTTGCTCAATTAATACGATCGGTTTTTGACGAAATGGAAATTCCTAAAGTAGGAACAGCGTATGCAGATCCGTATTTAGATTTAATGTTTGAAGAATATAATAAACCACAATCAGTTTATTTTGTGGTTGAAAACGAGGGTGAAATTGTGGGCTGCTGCGGAATTGCACCTTTAGAAAACGGCGATCCGAGGATTTGCGAATTACAAAAGATGTATTTTTTGCCTAAAACCCGCGGATTAGGAATTGGAAGTAAAATGATGGAAAAATGTTTGGAGCATGCTAAAAGCTTTGGTTTTGAAAAATGTTATATTGAAACGATGCCTTTTATGTATGCTGCCCAAAAATTATATAAAAAATCAGGATTTGAGTATTTAGATGCTCCATTAGGATGTACCGGGCATAATTCCTGCCCTGTTTGGATGTTGAAAGAATTGTAAAATAAATTGTAACAAAATTTATTTTGCGATACTTATTTGTATGCAATTGAATTTAGCCTAAGAAATGCTCAAAAGCCCTCAAATGAAAATCAAACAATACAGAACTCAATTTATTAAGGAACTTTCTTCTTTGTACGATGCATACGAAGCAGAGAGTTTTTTTTATTTGGTATTAGAAAATAAACATAAACTAAGGCAAATTGACTTGGCGCTGAATCATGAATTAACTTTTTCAGATGCTGATTTAGCTGTTTGGAGTACTTTTTTAAAGCAGTTAAAAAAAGAAGTTCCTGTTCAGTATTTACTTGGAAAAACAAATTTCTATGGTTTAGATTTTGAAGTAAATGAGAACGTTTTGATTCCCAGACCAGAAACAGAAGAATTGGTCGAGTGGATTATCAATGAAAATTCAAAAGCTGATAAATCAAAAAAAATAAAGGTTTTAGATATTGGTACCGGAAGTGGCTGTATTGCCATTTCTTTGGCTAAAAATCTACCCAATGCAGAAGTTTATGGTATTGATGTTTCGAAAAAAGCTATTGAAACTGCCAAAAGGAATGCAATCAATAATAATGTCGATGTTACTTTTATGTTCCTGGATATTCTGGAGACAGAAGAATTGAAGTGCAATTTTGATATTATTGTTTCGAATCCGCCCTATGTTCGTAATTTGGAAAAAGCAGAAATCAAAAAGAATGTTTTAGATTACGAACCACATTTGGCACTTTTCGTGGATGATAATGACGCTTTGATTTTTTATAGAAAAATTGCCACTTTGGCTCAAAAAAATCTTTTAGAAAACGGACAACTGTTTTTTGAAATCAATCAGTATTTAGGACAGGAAATGACTGAATTGCTTGAAAAAATGGATTTTAAAAATATTGAACTTCGAAAAGATATTTATGATAATGACCGTATGATTTCCTCCAAGGTTTTCAGAACCGTTTAAAGAAAGTTGTTAAAAATCTAAAAGTTCTGATCTAGCCCCGATAGAAGAGGAAAACCTTTTGTGCCGGGGTTCGGCGCAAAAGTTTGAAATGGATAGCGGGACAATTGGTCTTTTGAAATAGTAAATTCTGCTTCAAATAAACTATTCATAGCGTAAAGCCTCAATAGGATCTAATTTTGAAGCTTTAATTGCAGGATATAAACCAGATACAATGGCAACAGCAAAACTGGTTGCAAATGCAGCAAAAATGGCCATCCACGGAATGACAAATGCAAAATTCATTATAGCTGCAAAACCAGCACCAACCAGAATTCCTAGTACAATTCCGACCAAGCCACCAATTTGTCCAATCAATAAAGTTTCAATAAAAAACTGAACTGAAATCGTGACTTTCGTCGCGCCCAAAGCTTTGCGAACGCCTATTTCGCGAGTGCGTTCTGTAACCGAAACAATCATAATGTTCATTAAAGCGATCGATGATCCTAAAATGGTAATCACACTGATGATCCAGGCCGCCCAGCCTAAATATTGTGTAATTCCTAGAATTCTGTTGATTAAATCGTCGCTTCGGCCAATACCAAAATTATTATCACGAACGGGACTCAGTTTTCGAACTCTTCGCATTGTACTTGTCGCATTGTCAACGGCTTGGTCTAAAAGTTCTTTTTTAGAAACCATGACACTCATGGTATAATTGATGTTTGGGGCTGTAAACAAAGATCGAGCGACCTGAATTGGAATCAAAACGCGTAAATCCTGACTGTTTCCGAATGTTGAGCCTTTTTCTTTTAGAACGCCAATGACTTTAAAACGCGCACCGCGAATCGAAATGATTTTGTCAATTGGATTCATGTCTTTCAATAAACCTTTTTCAAAATCAGAACCTATGACGCAGGAATATGTATTATTGTCGATATCAAATTGATTGAATGAACGGCCGAGGTTTATTTCTAAACCTGAATTAGAAATAAAATGTTCATCGACTCCCAGAATCGTAATTTCCGGATCTGTTTTTTGATCTAAATATTTTACTTCGGCAGTTGATGTTGCCGTAAATGAAAGTGAAGTTTCGGAAAAAGGATATTTATATTTGTTTTTGAAAGCAACAGCCTCAGGATATGAAATAATCGGATTGATGATTTCACGCTCGTTTCCACCACGATTTTTAACGGTATTTTCGTATTGATTGATGTTGAAAGTGTTTGCTCCCATCGATGCAAAATTGGTCGAAACAGTATTTTCCAGCGCCGTTACAACGGTTAGAATTCCAACCAAAGCGGTAATTCCTATTGCAATAATTAATACGGTAAGAATGGTTCGCAGTAATTGTGTTTTGATGGAACCAAAAGCAATTCGGATATTTTCTTTAAATAATTTTAGCATCATGACCAATTTGACACGAAAATACGTTTTTTGTTACAAGTTTGTTTTCGAACTAGGCTAATTTATTTTAAAAAATAAGATATTTGCACTCGATTAGAATTTAAGAGAAATCTAAAATCTGAGAAAATTCAATAATCTTAAGGTCAATTTAAATTCAAGATTCAAACAAAAAGAATCTAAAGATCTAAAATCTAAATAATCTAAAAAATGGCTTCAAAACCAAGCATACCACAAGGAACAAGAGATTTTTCGCCTGCAGAGGTGTCAAAACGTCAATATATTATTCAGACGATAAAAAACAATTTTGAAAAATTTGGTTTCCAGCCGATAGAAACTCCTTCGTTTGAAAATTCAGATACCTTAATGGGGAAATACGGAGAAGAAGGCGATCGTTTGATTTTCAAAATATTAAACTCAGGTAATTTTTTCTTCAATAAAAATAAAATCGAATTACCGGAATCTATCGAATCACTACAATCTAATTCTGCTGAAACAATTGATATTAATCAAAGAATTGAACTGAATAAATTTACAGGAAAAATTTCAGAAAAAGCGTTGCGTTATGACTTAACGGTTCCGTTTGCGAGATATGTTGTACAGCACCAAAACGAAATTGAATTTCCTTTTAAAAGATATCAAATTCAGCCGGTTTGGAGAGCTGACAGACCTCAAAGAGGACGTTACAGGGAGTTTTACCAATGTGATGCCGATGTTGTAGGTTCAAAATCATTGTGGCAGGAAGTAGAATTGGTTCAGTTGTATGATACTGTTTTTACCTCTTTAGGATTAGAAGGTGTTACTATCAAAATCAATAACAGAAAAATATTATCAGGAATTGCCGAAGTAATTGGCGCTTCGGATAAATTGATTGATTTTACAGTGGTGTTGGATAAGTTGGATAAGATTGGTGAAAACGGAGTGAAAAAAGAAATGATTGAAAAAGGCATTGCTGAAGAAGCTTTAGTAAAAGTTCAACCTCTTTTTAATTTCACAGGCACTTTTTCAGATAAAATAAATCAACTTTCAGACTTATTGGCTTCTTCGCAGGAAGGAATGAAAGGAGTAGAGGAATTGAAATTTATTTGTGACAATGTGGCAATTTTAGGACTGTCGACCGCAACATTAGATTTGGATGTGACATTAGCTCGCGGACTAAATTATTACACAGGTGCTATTTTTGAAGTAGCAGCACCAAGAACAATTTCGATGGGTTCTATCGGAGGTGGTGGAAGGTACGACGATTTGACGGGCATTTTTGGTTTGAAAAACATGAGCGGTGTTGGAATTTCTTTTGGACTTGACCGAATTTATCTGGTTTTGGAAGAATTACAATTATTCCCTGAAACGGTTGCGGCAACATCAAAAGCATTGTTCATTAATTATGGAGATGCTGAGGCTTTGTATGCTTCGCAGGCGATTCAGAAATTGAGAAAAGAAAATATAAAGGTAGAATTGTATCCTGATAACGTAAAGGTTGGAAAACAATTTCAATATGCAGATAAAAGATTGATTCCGTTTGCAGTAATTGCAGGTGATCAGGAGATTGCATCCAGTTCTTATTCCCTTAAAAATTTGGTAACAGGAGAACAAATTTCAGTTGATTTTGAAGGATTGAAAAATGCGTTGTTAGGCTAATTGTCTGGAGCGAAGGTTTTTGCCGTAGATTACATAAATTTAAAGTATTTTCTTTTAAAATCTCTATGTGAAATAGTTGTTGGGGAAGAAAAAAAACTTTTAATTTGCCGACCTTAAGTTACGGGCGTAGTTCAAGGGTAGAATAGCGGTCTCCAAAACCGTTGATGGGGGTTCGAATCCCTCCGCCCGTGCAATAAAATAACAACGATTATTAAGTTTTATAAGAGCTTTCAAGGAATTATAGAAAAAAGCATAAAAAAAAGCTTCGTCGATAAGGCGAAGCTTTTTTAATATAAGGTAAACTTGAATTAATAATTTATATAAGCCGAGGCTAACCCTTAAATTCAAACTTTGATAGGTAATAATACTGATTTGGTTTTCAGGTTCAAATATAGAACAAACGAAAACGTAATAGTCTTAAAATTATATTAAATTTTTCTTTAAGAATTTAGCTTTAGAATTGCTTGTTATTTTGTCAAAAAGTGACAATTTGACATTTTAAAAGATTTGGCAGTACTTTTGCAATCCAACAGAAAGAAATTGAAAATGAAGTTTAAGAATATTTTTAAAAATACAAATAATATGACTACGGAAAATACAGAATTCGATCAGGAATTAGATGATGTAACGTTAGAAAATAATGCAAACGGTGAACAGTTAATTGTTGAAGAATTAAGTGTTGAAGAGCAATTGGCTCAAGACTTGGCAAAAGAAAAAGATAAGTTTTTGAGATTATTTGCCGAATTTGAAAATTATAAAAAAAGAACTTCAAAAGAGCGAATTGATTTGTTCAAAACAGCAAATCAAGAAGTTTTGTTGGCAATGCTTCCTGTTTTGGATGATTTTGACAGAGCGAAAGTTGAGATCAATAAGTCTGACGATGAAAATTTGAAAAAAGGAGTAGAGTTAATTCACGAAAAACTAAAAAGCACTTTGGTAGCCAAAGGTTTAGAGCAGGTTGAAGTTAGAGCAGGTGATGCTTTTAACGCTGACTTTGCTGAAGCAATTACCCAAATCCCTGCGCCTTCTGAGAAATTAAAAGGTAAAATTGTTGATGTTATAGAAAAAGGATACAAATTAGGAGACAAAATTATTCGTTTCCCTAAAGTGGTTATTGGTAACTAAAAAATGTAAATGATATATTCTAAATGTCAATTTAAGAATTGGAATTTGGAATTTATTTTTTGGAATTTAACCTAAATTATGAAAAAAGATTTTTACGAAATACTAGGCATTTCAAAAAATGCTGACGCTGCTGAAATTAAAAAAGCTTATCGAAAAAGTGCATTGAAATATCACCCGGATAAAAATCCAGGCGACAAAGAGGCAGAAGAAAACTTTAAACTTGCGGCAGAAGCTTATGAAGTTTTAAGTGATCCGAACAAAAAAGCAAAATACGATCAATACGGTCATCAGGCATTTGATGGTTCCGGCGGATTTGGCGGTGGCGGTCAAGGCGGTATGAATATGGATGACATTTTCAGCCAGTTTGGTGATATTTTTGGTGGAGGATTTGGCGGTTTCGGAGGCGGCGGAGGCGGTCCTCGTCGCGCTAAAGGAAGCAATCTTCGAATTAAAGTAAAATTGACTTTAGAAGAAATTGCAAATGGAGTTGAGAAAAAAGTAAAAGTAAAACGTAAAGTTCAGGCAAAAGGTGTTACGTACAAAACTTGTTCTACTTGTAATGGTCAGGGACAGGTAATGCGTGTAACAAACACTATTTTGGGAAGAATGCAATCTGCATCAACTTGTCCTAGCTGTGGAGGGTCCGGACAAATTTTAGATAAAAGACCTTCTGAAGCAGATGCTCAGGGAATGGTTCAGGAAGATGAAACTGTTTCTATTAAAATTCCCGCAGGAGTTGTTGACGGTATGCAATTGAAAGTTTCTAATAAAGGAAATGATGCTCCGGGAAATAGTATTCCGGGTGATTTAATTGTTGCCATTGAAGAATTAGAACACGAATTTTTGAAACGTGAAGGTGAAAACATTCATTTTGACTTATACATTAGTTTCCCGGAAGCAGTCTTAGGCGTTTCTAAAGATATTGAAGCAATCAACGGAAAAGTTCGTATAAAATTGGAAGAAGGAATTCAATCCGGAAAAATATTAAGATTAAAAGGAAAAGGTATTCCAAGTATTAACGGTTACGGAAGCGGCGACTTGCTGGTTCATGTAAATGTTTGGACGCCTAAAACCTTGAATAAAGAGCAAAAACAATTTTTTGAAAATGCTTTAAACGACGAACATTTTATTCCGAGTCCAGAGAAATCAGAAAAATCATTTTTTGAAAAAGTAAAAGATATGTTTTCATAATCTGAACTTACCTAAAAAGGTTACATAAATTTAAACCCATTCTACATTAAATAGAATGGGTTTTTTGTTTATTATTACTCAGATTCGCTAGTAATTATTTACTTTTACAGACTGTTGGCAAAAATTGCAAATGCCGGCATAGAAAATATCAAATACAGTATGAGCAACTTACTCGAAGTACATAATGTCGTAAAAAAATATGGTGATTATGTAGCGCTTAACGAAGTTTCATTAAATGTGCCAAAAGGCAGTATTTACGGATTATTAGGTCCGAATGGAGCCGGAAAAACTTCCCTTATCAGAATCATCAATCAAATTACATTGCCAGACAGCGGTAAAGTTATTTTGGATGGTGAAAGATTACATCCCAAACATGTTCAGACTATTGGTTATCTTCCTGAGGAAAGAGGTTTGTATACTTCAATGAAAGTAGGGGAACAATGTCTGTATTTGGCGCAGATGAAAGGACTTTCTAAAGCGGAAGCAAAAGTGCAATTGGAATATTGGTTCGACCGCTTGGAAATTCAGGGTTGGTGGAACAAAAAAATTCAGGAACTTTCGAAAGGAATGGCGCAAAAAATTCAATTTGTTGTCTGTGTTTTGCATAAACCAAAATTACTGATTTTTGATGAACCTTTCTCCGGTTTTGATCCTGTAAATGCCAATATCATCAAAGACGAAATTTTAGCTTTGAAAGAGCAGGGAGCAACCATTATTTTCTCGACTCATCGCATGGAAAGTGTAGAAGAGCTTTGTGATGATATTGCTTTAATTCATAAATCAAATAAATTAATTGAAGGAAAACTGAGTGATGTAAAACGTCAATTCAGAACCAATAGTTTTGAAGTTGGAATTCTGACCAATAATGTCGAAGGTTTGATGTATGATATTACAAAGAAGTTTACTGTTTCACAGGCTAATTTTAAATCTTTGAATGATGACTTGAAATTAAATATCCAGATAGGAAATGCATCTTCAAATGAGTTACTGCATCTTCTGACACAAAGAGGTCAGGTAACGCATTTTGTAGAGAAAATACCAAGTGTGAACGATATTTTTATTCAAACAGTAACACAAAAATAAATTTCAAAAAATAAATTCCAAATTCCAATTTACACTTAAATTGGAATTTGGAATTTGAAAATTAAAATATATATGAGCATTATTTCGCTGATTATAAAAAGAGAATTCATTGCAAAAGTCCGCAATAAATCTTTTGTTGTCATGACTTTTTTAAGTCCGTTGCTATTTGTAGCAATTGCCGGATTTATCGGTTATTTGAGTTCCATGAAAGCCGAAACGAAACAAATTGCTATTCATGATGAAACAGGCTTGTTTGCAGATGATTTTGTAAACCAGAATAAGAAAGAGGCAGAATTTAACTATCGGAATTTATCGGATATCGATGTGAAATCATTAAAGGATAGTATTGCCAAGGAAAGTTTTGATGGCTTAATTATTATCCCGAAAGAAAATTTAGAAAACAAAACAGAATATATTTCGAACAACAGCCCAAGTATCAATTTTATTGAAAATACTCAGGATGTTATTGCTTCAAAAATCACAAAACTGAATTTAGAAAAAGCCAAACTGGATACTTTGGCAATTCAAAAAGCACAGGCAACGGTTAATATTCATTTGGCCAAATCTTCCGGAGAGGAAAGCCTTAAAGGTTTAAACGAAATCAAAATCGGAATTGGAGGTGCTTTTGGTTACCTGATTATGATGTTTATTATTATTTACGGCAATATGGTAATGCGAAGTGTCATCGAAGAAAAAACCAACAGAATTATCGAAATTATTATTTCCTCCGTAAAGCCATTTCAGTTAATGATTGGTAAAATAGTTGGAACTTCGCTTGCCGGATTATTGCAGTTTACAATCTGGGCAATAATTGGTTTGGGATTAATGTTTGCCGCTTCGGCATTTTTTGGAGTAAATGTTGGACCAACAGCCAGGATTTCGCCAGAACTGATGGCGTCTGCACAACACGAAATGTCAGGTTCTGCACAAATGTACATCAGCGAATTATGGAATCTTCCAATCGCCAGTATTATAATCGGATTTATTGTTTATTTCATTGGAGGTTACTTTTTGTACAGCTCGTTTTATGCAGCAATTGGCGCAGCAGTAGACAATCAAACAGATTCTCAGCAATTTTTATTGCCTATAATAATGCCACTTATTTTAAGCGTTTACATAGGATTCTTTACAGTAGTAAATGATCCACACGGAACTGTTGCGGTACTATTTTCAATGATTCCGCTAACATCACCAATTGTTATGTTAATGCGAATTCCGTTTGGCGTGCCGTGGTGGCAAATTGCAATTTCGGTATCATTATTGTTTGCTACCTTTTTTCTTGTCGTGTGGTTCGCTGCCAAAATTTACCGCGTTGGTATTTTAATGTACGGCAAGAAACCAACATGGAAGGAATTGTATAGATGGCTAAAATATTAAATTCCAATCCAAGAGAAATGGAATAAAATCCAAATTCCAATAGTTGGGTTTTGGAATTTTTAAAAATTGAAAATTACGAAGAATGAGTAGGATACTAATTATAGAAGACGAAGCAGCGATCAGAAGAGTTTTGGTAAAGATTTTATCAGAAGAAAATGATTCGTATCAGGTAGATGAAGCGGAAGATGGAGTTGTGGGACTTGACAAAATAAAAAACAACGATTACGATTTGGTTTTGTGCGATATCAAAATGCCAAAAATGGACGGTGTTGAGGTTTTAGAAGAAGCAAAAAAGATTAAGCCGGAAATTCCGATGGTGATGATTTCTGGTCACGGTGATATGGAAACGGCTATTCACACCATGCGTTTGGGAGCTTTTGATTATATTTCAAAACCGCCTGATTTAAACCGTTTACTGAATACAGTTCGTAATGCTTTAGATAAAAAACAGCTTGTAGTTGAAAATAAAATTCTAAAGAAAAAAGTCAGTAAAAATTACGAAATGGTCGGTGAAAGCGAAGCCATTAATCATATTAAATTGATGATTGATAAAGTAGCACAAACTGAAGCCAGAGTTTTAATTACCGGGCCAAATGGAACCGGAAAAGAATTAGTAGCGCATCAATTACATGAAAAAAGTGAGCGTGCTAATTTCCCTTTAATTGAAGTAAACTGTGCTGCAATTCCAAGTGAATTGATCGAAAGCGAATTGTTTGGACACGTAAAAGGTGCTTTTACTTCGGCAGTGAAAGATCGTGCAGGAAAGTTTGAAGCGGCTGACAAAGGAACTATTTTTTTAGATGAAATTGGAGATATGAGCCTTTCGGCGCAAGCCAAAGTGTTACGTGCTTTACAAGAAAGTATGATTACCAGAGTAGGAGCCGAAAAAGATATTAAAGTCGATGTTCGTGTAGTGGCTGCGACAAATAAAGATTTAAAAACAGAAATTGCCGAAGGTCGTTTCCGTGAGGATTTATACCATCGTCTGGCTGTAATTTTGATTAAAGTTCCGCCATTGAATGAAAGACGTGATGATATTCCGGCTTTGATAAGACACTTTGCAGAGAAAATTGCTTCGGAACAAGGAAATGTTGTCAAAGTATTTTCGCAGCCAGCTATAAAATTATTGCAGGAATATGACTGGACAGGAAATATCCGTGAACTTCGAAATGTAGTCGAAAGATTGATTATTCTGGGAGGAACAGAAATATCTGAAACTGATGTAAAAATGTTTGCAAGCAAATAAAATAAATTTAATGATTTAGAATTTAAAAATTTAATGATTTGGCCCAGGCTGAATTTTTAAATTTTTAAATTTTTGAATCTTTTAATCATTAAGAATGAAACTAAAAAAAATAAACGAAAAGTTACAGGACGGTTTAATCGAGAATGGTTTAACAGAACCGAACCAATTGCAAAAGGAAACTTTTTCAACCATAAAAAGCGGAGCTGATTGCATTATTCTTTCTCCTGCCGGAAGTGGAAAATCGACAACGATTGTGCTGAATGTAATTCAGCAATTGGCTGGTCAGGTAGAAGAATCTCCAAGAGCTTTAATTATTGTTGAAGACAAAACGAAAGTTTTGGAAATGGTAGAACTTTTTGCAAAATTCGGAAAATACACAAATCTTGAAGTTTACGGTGTTCACGATAAAGGTGATATGGATTATGATAAAAACTATATTTCTACCGGAATTGATGTTCTTATAGGAACGCCAAATAAATTGAGTGATATGTTTGCGAGTGCAGGATATAACGTAAACCGTTTAAAAATGTTTATTCTGGATGATGCAGATCCGATTTTGAAATTACGTCACGAAACCAAAATCATGCGTATTTCCAATAGTATTGCAAAAACACAACGTATCATCTTTGCTGAAATTTTGACAGAACGTATCGAGATTTTGGCAGATAAAATGTTGTTAGAACCTTATCTTTTTGATATGGATGAAGAGGGAGAAGAGGAATTAGACGAAGAAGAGGACGGAATTGAAGAAGAGGAATAAGAAATAATTATAAAAATAAATGTCATGGGATTAATGAAGGTGTTTTCAGGAAGTGAAGTATTAGCAATTGCTTTACAGGAAAGATTAGAAGAAGCTGGAGTAGAAACAACAAAAAAAGATAATATCCAATCGGCTCGTATGGGTGGTTTTCCCAGAGCAGATGTTGCTGTAGAGGTATTTATTCAGGAAACAGATTTCGCAAAAGCCAATCCTGTTATTGAAGATTTTAGGATGAGTATTTAAGCTTAGTTTAATTTGAAAAAATGATGCAATATAAAATGCTGGTACTCGACATGGATGATACCTTATTGACAGATGATCATAAAATTTCGGAATTAAATAAAAAAGTCCTTCTTGAAGCTCAGGCAAAAGGCGTTTATGTGGTTTTGGCTTCTGGTCGGCCAACTTCAGCGATGACTGCTTACGCTAAAGAATTAGAATTAGATGTAAACGATTCGTATATTATTTCCTTTAACGGTGCTGTAATCAGTACGGTAAAAGATGATCTTATTTTATTTGAACAATGTTTAACTCCGGAACAAATTCATGATTTATACGATTATAGTGTAAAAATGAAAACGCATATCATCACGTATCTGGATGGAGAAATTATAAGTGGAACAGATTCTGAGTATATCGAAATTGAAAAAGAAATTACCGGATTGCCACACAATAAAGTTTCCGACTTTAAAGCAGCAGTTACTAAACCTGCAGTAAAGTGTATTTTATTGGCTGAGCCTTCTTATTTAAAAGAGGTAGAAAAAGATTTAAAATTGACAATGCCACATTTGAGTGTTGCCATGTCTAAACCGTTTTTCCTGGAAGCTGCTCAAAATGGTATTGATAAAGCAAACAGTTTAAAACTTTTAGCAGAAAAGCTAAACATTCATCAAAGTGAAATTATTGCTGTTGGAAATGCAGGAAATGATCTTACAATGATAGAATATGCAGGTTTGGGGGTTTGGGTTGATAATGTAACGCCAGAATTGCGTGATAGGGCAAATGTAATTGTAGCATCAAATAATGATGATGGTGTTGCTGAGGTCGTGCAGCGCTATATTTTAGACTAAATTATTTTTTGATGAAAGATCCAATTGAAACAGAGCGTTTGCTTTTGAGGGAATTACTTGAATCTGATGCAGAAAAGATGTTTGAAATGGATTCTAACCCGAACGTACATATTTTTGTGGGTAAAAATCCTTTAAAACATATTGATGAAACCCATGAATATATTCGACTTATTCAGCAACAATACAAAGATTTTGGTACAGGTCGTTGGGCAGTAATTCTAAAACAAACAGGTGAATTTATTGGCTGGTCCGGAATTAAATTCATAACCAGCGAAATTAATAATCATAAAGATTTTTATGAAATTGGATATCGTTTCATCGAAAAACACTGGGGAAAGGAATATGCAACTGAATCAGGAAAAGCTTTTATAGAGTATGCTTTCAACATTATGAAAGTGGATGCAGTATATGCTTATGCAGACGAAGGAAATGAAAATTCAAGAAAGATTTTAGAAAAACTCGGTTTGAAATATATTAATTCTTTTGAATACGAAGGAGAAACAGAAGTATGGTATGAATTAAAAAACCCCAAATATTAAAATTTGGGGTTTTAGCTTATTAGCTTGTATTTTTTTAAGAATTATATCAATTATTTTTTGGCTACAGAAACGAAATATTTATTTCCGTCACCCATTGTTAATTTTACACGCTCATCGCAAAGATCGATTGCAAAATTAGCGCTTTCATAACAGCTGCAAGTTGTGTTTTTGTCTTTAGACATTTCTGTTTTACAGTTGTTGTTTTTAAATGTAGCCAATTGAGGTGTATATAAACTTACCAAATCTGTAGAAGCAGTAACCAACGAAATAATACTTGCAGAATTAGTATTTGTAATTCTATAAACGATTCTGTCAGTATAATTAACTTCATTAACTATTACTTTCCTAATGTACGTATAGGCTGTCGATCCTTCACCTGGTTCTTTTACTTCAAATTTAAATCCAACTGCACGTATGGCAATGTCAAATTGTTGTTGAGAGTTAAAACTAGCCCACGTTGTTAGAGTGCTGATTGTTGGGAAAGGATTCGCATTTGCAGCAGGAGCATTTGTTTGTGCCTGTGTACTGAAAACCGTTAAGAAGATTAAGCAGATCGTGGGGAAAAATGCTTTCATATGTTTTTTAAATTTTAAAATTTGCCTACTCTAAATTGGTTTTCGGCTTTCCCATTGTATCAATATTTTGAAAATTTTAAAACGTTATAAAACGAATTATCTTATGTTCAGATTTAATTTTTTTATCAAATTTCGATGTGTGAATTTAGCTTTAATATTAATGTCAGCAAAGAAAAACGTAAGAAAAATTTAAGTTTATAACTTATTTTATGTATTTAGTCGGATTTATTTGCTTTTTGTCGATTTTTTCCTTCATTTTTTAACATTTTAATTTTAAACCTGAATTCTAAAACTCCTCGTTAACATTTTGTACTAAATTTTTATTCAATTACTTTATTTTAAGTGAGAATAAATTTGTGTATAATTCAATGTGTTGATTTATAGTATATTAATGATTTTCTTTTAAGGAAATTTGTGTGTAAATTTGCAAACTCTTTAATTGAAGATGTAAATATAATATCTTACTACGTAAAATGTAGTGTATTCCTATGGAAAATAGAAAAAAAGTTGCTTTTTATACGCTTGGATGCAAACTGAACTTTTCGGAAACTTCTACAATTGCCAGAAACTTTAATGACGAAGGTTTTGACAGAGTTGATTTTGAAGAAGTAGCAGACATTTATGTTATCAATACTTGCTCTGTAACTGAAAATGCAGATAAACAATTTAAACAGGTAGTGAAAAAAGCAATGAAACTGAATGAAAAGGCTTTTGTTGCCGCAGTAGGTTGTTATGCGCAATTAAAACCCGAGGAACTGGCAGCCGTTGATGGTGTTGATTTGGTATTAGGAGCTACTGAAAAATTCAAAATCACAGATTATATTCACGATCTAAGTAAAAACGATATGGGTGAGGTTCACTCATGCGAAATTGCCGAAGCCGATTTTTACGTTGGAAGTTATTCTATTGGAGATCGTACCCGTGCTTTCTTGAAAGTTCAGGATGGCTGTGATTATAAATGTACCTATTGTACTATTCCGTTGGCAAGAGGAATTTCAAGAAGTGATGCATTAGACAATGTGTTACAGAATGCAAAAGAAATCTCTGCTCAAAATATTAAAGAAATTGTTTTGACAGGAGTGAATATTGGCGATTACGGAAAAGGGGAGTTTGGAAATAAAAAACACGAACATACATTCTTAGATTTAGTTCAGGCTTTGGATAAAGTAGAAGGAATCGAGCGTTTAAGAATTTCATCGATCGAGCCTAATTTACTAAAAAACGAGACAATTGAATTTGTTTCGAAAAGCCGCACTTTTGTGCCTCATTTTCATATTCCGCTGCAATCCGGAAGCAATGCTATTTTAAAATTAATGAAACGCCGTTATTTGCGTGAAGTGTATACAGAACGTGTTAATAAGATTCGTGAAGTAATGCCGCATGCCTGTATTGGTGTTGATGTAATTGTTGGTTTTCCAGGCGAAACAGATGAACATTTTTTAGAGACTTACCATTTTCTGAATGAAATGGATATATCTTATTTACATGTGTTTACTTATTCTGAAAGGGATAATACGGAAGCTGCTGGTATGCCAGGTGTTGTTGCTGCTAATGTAAGAGCAAAACGAAGTAAAATGTTACGTGGCTTATCCGTTAAAAAACGCCGTGCTTTTTACGAAGGCCAATTAGGTTCTAACAGAACAGTTTTATTCGAAAGTGAAAATAAAGAAGGCTATATTCATGGTTTTACAGAAAACTATGTGAAAGTAAAAACACCGTGGAATCCTGAATTAGTTAATACTTTGCAAGAAATCAATCTGACTAAAATTGATGAAGACGGAACTGTTCGTTTGGAGTTTATAAATAAATTAGCAGAGGTTTAGTTAAAAAAATGTATATTAATATCATTGTCAGTTCGAGCGGTGTCAAGAACCTTATTAAAACAAAGCATCTCGATTCCGCTCGATTTGACAAAACACAAAAAAGCCCTTTCTTATTTTGAAAGGGCTTTTTTGTGTTTTAATAAAATCTTATTTCTCGTTTTCCTCAGAAACCAATTTCAGTGAATTGATATAATCTGAATCAAATTCGATAACTCTTATTTTTTCCGGATTAAAACTTAATTCTCCTCCAAAAGCACCTCTGATGTCTAAGAAATCAATAGTCAAAATTTCGTCGTTTACTTCAATTAGTTTTCCTAAATAAACCGATTTTGGTGATTTTTTTACAATCTGAAAAATACCGTATTTATTTTTGATATAATTCAGAATCGTACTCAAATCTTTGATTGGAATGATATCTTCTGCATTTGTTTTTAAACCTTTCAGGCGAATCACTTTTTCGTTAAATTCAAGTTCTTCATCTCTTTCAATAGCTTCGATGTTTTTGTTTCTTAAAATCACAAAACCATCAATTATAAAATCAATTGGATTGTTTCTTAGTAAAATCCAATCATCAGAGTAATCAATCAGAAAACCGGTAAAGATTTCTTTTTTATCTGTAAATGCAATTGAAATCAATTGTCTTAAATATTGTTCCATCATTTTATTTTTTAAATATTTCAATACTAAAACTCCATATTCAAATTTTATATATCCGCTGGAATTTAGAATTAATTTTTGAGAATTAATGTTTTAAGGATTAGTAGACCAGATGCTGCTGTTTTTGATAAACACCCTGCGATTTAGTTTAAGCTGTGCAATAATTAATTCGGCAATATCCTCAGATTGCATTACTTTTTCAGGATTACCGTCAGTTAGATTTAAATCTTTTGCCATGTCTGTTGCTACCGTGCTTGGTGTTAAGGCAGTAACACGAATATTATGTTTTCTCATTTCCTGCATTAAGGAATCGGTCAATCCCAAAACGGCAAATTTCGATGCGCTGTAGGCACTTGTTAACGCATTTCCGTTTAATCCGGCTGTAGATGAAATATTGATAATGTCACCCGTTTGTCTTTCGATCATGTTTGGTAAAACAGCACGGGTTGTATAATAAGTTCCCATTAGGTTTACCTGAATGATTTTCTCCCAATCAGCTGGTTCTAATTCCAGAAATTTTCCAAAAGAAGCAATTCCTGCATTATTGATTAAAATATCAATAGCTTTAAATTTTGACAATGCTGTTTCAACTGCTTTATTAATTGAATTAATGTCTGAAACATCAGCAGTTAATGCTAATGACTTCACTCCAAAATTTTCAATTTTCACGGCCAATTGTTCAACATCCAATTGGGTTCTTGAAATTAAGATTACGTTTACACCTTCTTTGGCTAGAGCAATCGCAATCGCTTTTCCAATTCCTTTTCCGGCTCCTGTGATTAGGGCGTTTTTATTTTTTAAGTCTGACATGAGTGTAGTTTTTAGAAATGCAAAAGCATCAGTTGAGTTACACAAAAATACAGTTTTTGCTTCCTAAGATGATGCTTTTTTTATTTTCTTAATCTAAGTTTAACAACTTATTTATTCTTTTAAAACCATGTCAATACACATAACTGCTGCCAGAATTAATTGTCTAAGTGAAGAGTCTGCTGCAACCGTATCTTCAATTTGAAGGACATAATTATCAGCACTGGTAAAAAACTCTTTACCCAATCCGGCCCATTTTTTATTTACTTGTGCCAGCTGTTTGTTTTCATGTGTGAATTTAAAATCCCAACCCGTCCATTTTCCCTGTAATGTACAAACCGGTCTTTCATTTTTGTCCAAAATTTCAAATCTTCCTCCAAACGAAAAGAACTTTTGTTTGAAAGTTCCAACCAAACGCTCTTTTTCATCAAAAACTTCAACAGTAGAACGAAAAACTGCAACACCACGTTTTACTGAAATTAATTTTTCGCCTGAAGCGGTGGTAATTTCAACATTAAAAGGCGTCATTCTTTTGTAATCCGTGAAACGTAATATTTTAGTAAAAATCCCTAGACTATTTTCTCTGCAATTCATGACGATTTGGTTATTCGCAGGATCATAAATATCATAATTGTTAGCGGCTTTAAACATTCCAATGTGCTCTTTTACAAGAAATAAATTCTGATTTAAAATTGGGTTCATGAAATTTTGTTTGAAATTGATTTGTAATACACTTTTTGAAGATTGTTGTTTGATTTGCTTCAAGGTGTTTCAAATGTAAAAATAAATTTGTTAATGAATCAATATTAAATGAAGGGTTGCAAATGTTTGTTTGACTTTTTGAGACAGGTTTTATCATTCTTCTCCTTTGGTAGTGATAACAACAACTCCGTTTGTAGGCTGATTTCCGTAAAGAGAAGTCGCATCAAGGCCTTTCATTACTTTTATTTCTTCAATATCATTCGGGTTGATTTTAGAAAGTTGCTTCGAATCTATGATGACTCCATCCAAAATATAAATAGGTTCTTTTAAAACAGACCGTGAAGGCGCACAAATTATAATTCGATTAGTTGCAGGAGCGGGCTGAACAAAATTTGAAGATACCTTTACAACAGAAATTGTGTCTTTAGATTTAGCAAAAGTTTCAGGAAGTATTTCTATCTCGGCAGAACTGTTTACCTGTTTATTGTCAGGTGTTTTTTCTTGTGCTTTTGATACGAAAGATATAAGCATAGAAAGGGCTAATGAAATAAGTTTTACGTTTTTCATGATAGTGATTTTAAAGATTAATTTTGAATTCAGCCTTCTAAAAAGACTTAAAAAGGGATAAGTGTTTTGTTATTTTATTTCAAAACTATAAATACTGTTTCCACTAAAGTAGCTATAGCTGCCACTTGGTAATTTGTCTTTTATTTTTTGAAATTCTATTTTAAAGTTTAAGCGTTTTTCAATAAAATTCAATATTTGCTGAGCTTGTCTTCTGTTTTCCGGTTTTTCGTTTTTGATATCTTGGTTTGAAAGATTTGTAAAAGAATATTCTCTTTCTGTTTTTTCTGTCTTAATTTTAAAAGAAGTAAAATCAGCATCGGGAAATTCTTTGCAATCATTATTTTTTTGACAATCAGTAATCGTTTCAATCCCCATGGTTTCCAAAATTAGCATTACTTCTTTCACATTAGTTTTATTAATTGCAACTTCTCTTTGAATTTCTTGAGTTGTGTTCTCATTTTCTCTATCAAGGATTATTTTAAAATGACCTTTATATTCCCCATTTGTCAATTCAATCAATTCAGCAGTTCTGGGGAATCCGGCAAAATTTATCTGATACATTTTTTTAATAGAAACCTCTTTTTCAATATTCTTTTGTGAAAACAGTAAACAGGAGATTAGAACTAAAATTGAGAGGAAGAACTTTTTCATAATTGTAATTTTAAAAATGAATATTTTAATAGTTCTATTTTTTTAAAGCTGGTTTCCCTGTTTTAGTAGTAATAATTACGACTCCTTTTTTGCCTTTCTCACCATATTTTGAAGTGGCTTCAAGATCCTGAAGAATGGTTATGGTTTTGATTTCCTGTTTGTTTAAAGGAGCATACGGACTTGTTGGGTTTTTGCCGAATAAATCATTTTCAGAATAATAAATTCCGTCAATAATATATAAAGGTTCATCTAACACAACCAGTGATTCTACATTTTCCGGGCTTAAATTAGGAAGCTCATCCTGCATCATTTTATCTCTTTTTGCATCGTTGCTGTGTGAGATTGCATTTCCGTTAAGAACAATCAAAGGAGCTGATTTTTTAGCTTTTAGCTCTTGTTTGTCGGCAAAGGCAACTATAGCAGATTCTCTTTGTGGCATATTGGAATAGCCAAAACTTTGGTCGGCTTTGTCAGTATCAAAAGAATCTTCTTCTTTTAAATCTTCTTGTTCAGTTTGTATTGGAGCTGGGATAAAAGCTACATTAGGAGCTGTCACAATAATTTCATTTAAAGAGCCTTCTGCTTTATTTACTGCTACATTTTGTTGTTTCTTGATTTGATCATCTAAGATCCGTATGGCTTCTGCTTTAGAAATAATCTTGGGATCATTTTTAACAACCGCATTGTCTTTTATCTGGTTCTGAATTGTTTCTTTCTCAACTTCATTTACAACTGTTTTTTGGGTTTGAATTACAGTATTCTCATCTGATTTTAAAAACTGAGAGCCTAAAGAAATTAATAAAAGAAGTGAAGCGGCAACGGCAATTTTTTTCCATAACGAAATGGTTTTTTTGTCTTGTTTTTTGTCCAGTTTATTTTCAACACGTGACCAGACTTTTTCCATTCCCGGAAAATCTTTTTGTTCCGAGTTGTGAGCGGCTTCTTTAAATTTATCGAATATTTTATCTTGATTGTCCATGACTATTTTGCTTTTTGATAATACAATTTATTTACTAATTCCTTCAGTTTGGTTTTAGCCGCGTTCAATTGTGATTTTGAAGTGCCTTCAGAAATGTTAAGCATTCCGGCTATTTCCTTATGTCCAAAACCTTCAATGACAAAAAGGTTAAAAACAGTTTTGCAGCCGTCCGGAATATGGTTTAGTAAATTGAGTAAATCTTCTTCTTCCAGAGCGTTTATTTCATCTGTAAAAGGCTGGGAAAGCAATTTGACATCATCCAGATACATGTTGAAATTCGTATGTTTCTTAATGGCTGCCAAACAGTGATTTACGGTTATTTTTCGTGCCCAGGCCTCAAAAGCTTTATCTTCTTTAAGCTGATCCAATTTTGTAAAAACAGTGTAGAAAGCATCAGCAAGGGCTTCTTCAATTTCCTCTTCTTTCTTTAGATATCGTTTGCAAACGCGATATAATTTTGGAGCCATATGCTCATACACCTGACGCTGGGCATCGCGGTGCATTTTTTTGCAGTTAGAAATGATGGTTTCGTTTATCACAATGGTTGTCTTTATACTAAAGAGAGGGTAAAAGATAAAAAGGTTGGGAAGGCGATGAAATTAATGTAAAAATAAATTAAATTATGATGTAAATAGCTGATTTTGTAGAAGAACTGTTTCGCAGAGATGCACAAAGGATTTCACAGAGATTCGCAAAGTTTATTTTTTTTTTCTTCGTGTATCTCTGTGAAATCTTTTGTGAGTCTTTGTGTGATAACTTACCTTGACGGCAAACTCAGTTTAAAAATAGTTGTCTCCAAAAGCTCCGTATCATTATTCTCGCAAAGCAAAAAATCAATTTATCATTGGTTTTTTTTTGTTTTTAAAATTACTTTGTTTTTATAATCAAAAGAAAAAAGTCCCATAAAAAATGACAGATAATTACAATTTTGACGTTTCTGTATTTTTCATATTGCAGCGCAAATACCAATCCGATAATGATTGGACCAATAATATTTACAAAAGTGCCATAACCGTAATGCATGAATCCAAAAACACAACTTGAAATAAGTATTGCCAGCTTTTGATTTTTTAGCAATAATTCTAATCTTGGTAACAGATAGCCTCTAAAAATCAATTCTTCGGTAATGCCAGCCGTTACACAAGTAAAAAAAAGTAATACATAACTCTTTTTAAAAAGTGCCAAAGCTTTATTTAACACTGTACTTTCTGAATTCATTTTAAATAACGTAAATACAAGACCTGTTAAGACCACGGCCAGAAATAATTTTAAGAACGTTTTGAATATTGCTGTGGCTAAAAAAGAAAATGGATATTCAGTTTCTTTCCAAAGTAGAAAAGGCTGTTTTTCTATTTTAAAAGAATATAGGAATAAGAGAAGCAGGGAAATCCAAATTGCAAATCTCGAAATATAGAATTGAGTTTCTTTGCCAAAACCTAAATCCTTGAATAATAAAGAAGAATAAATTGCCATAACAGGAAGGAGCATTGAAAGTATAATGCCACCAATTAAAACTTGTTTTTTTGAATAGGTAATGTTGGTCATTTATTTAGTTTGTAGGTGTAGGTTTATGCAAAAAGAAATAATAATTTAATAACAAAACAGTTATTTTTCATAGTTTTATTTGATCAATTTTGTCATTTATATTTTAAGGTTAGAATCCCAACAGCCAGTAAAAAATGAACAATTACAATTATAAAAATCGTTTTATTCTTCTGAAATGATTTGTCATAAAAAAGGCCATAGATTGGGAATTGTATTAAACCAAATAAGAAAAAAATAAATTGTGAATCTATAATTTTTGAAATGTAAGTCCAGGGAAATAGAATAAAAAGCTGATCTGCAAATCCATGACCTCCACCAGCAACAATTACTGAGCAAATTAAAATCATTGGAGCTGCAATGCTCAAATTAATTGTCCATTTGTATTTAGCCATTTATTTTAAATTTGAATAGTATTTATTTAATCGGCAAACTCAACTTAAAAATCTTAGTTTCCAAAAGCTCCGTATCATTATCCTCGCAAAGCAAAAACTCGATTTTATTATTTGATTTTTGATAGAAAGTCAAACCTTCGAATTTATTGGTTGAAGTGATTTTTTGAGTAAAATCGATTTTCATCGTTTTAAGATCTATTCTTCCTATGAAACTTCCCAGCACTTCGCCGTCATCGTAAGTGGATTGTGTATCTTCGGCAGTGGAAAGAAAATAGATTTTATCTTCGACCAAAATAGCATCGGTAAAACTGGAACGAACGCCTTTTATTTTTGGTAGTTTGTAATTGGTTGCCACCAATGCAAATTCTTCGCCCAGACTTTTGGCGTGAATGGTAAAAATGGTGTTTTTGTTCGAAATTCCATTGCCACGATTGAATAAATACCAGTTTTCGCCATTGAAAATAGCACCTTCCAGATTGAAATCTTCGGGTTTTATTTCGCCGAAGCTTTGCATTAAAGCATACAAATCGACCAGATTGTTTTTCTGTAAAATGGTTTTGCTTTTAAGATCGAAAGCAATCATTTTGTTTCGGTTTTCGGTAGAACCTGAGCCAAAAACATATAAAGTATCATTGTGATGCGTGATCGATTCAAAATCGGGTTTTATGTTTTTTGGAATGTTTTGCGACGGATTTTCAATTAAAGGATGATGATTTAATTGCTGATTCTGCATGTTGTATTCGTATAAGAACCCGCTGTTATCGCCAATAATATAAAGGGAATTGTTATTGAAAAATAATCCTGATGCCGAACCGATTCCGATGATTTGAAATAATATTTCTAATGTGAATTTTTCCATGTTGACTATAAAGTATTATTTTTTATTTTTTTTGATTTGATAAGCTTTGAAGTTTTAGTGTTTACAGTTTCCTTAATCTGTTCTAAATTACTAGACGAGATGCATTCTGCAATACTTATATAAACTAAATTATCATCATCATTTAAATTGAGATTTTTTTGGAATGCTTTTTCAGAACTATTCATCCCGATTACTAAATATACTGGAGTTCTTTGATTATAAAGTAAAAGAGCAATTTCCGATGCTCTCTTTAAAATTGCCTTTTGAATTTTTTCTTCATGTTCTCCAAAGTCAACAAATTTTATACATTGATATAAAGAGCAAAAAGAGATATTTTGTAATTCAGTTTTACTTTTAGTTTCTGGAAGTGGTTTTAACTGAGAAAAACATTTTCCATATGTTTCAATATATGTTTTTTCCATAGTTTCCTCATCTTGATCTTGACAATACAATAGATTTATGGATAGAAGAAAAACAATTAAGATTTTTTTATTCATTTAAATATTGATGTCGTGTTAAAATAATGTTGTTTTGAATTCTGAAACCTAGCCCTGATAGCAATGAAAATACTTTGAAAAGAAATTGAATTTTTCCTGACCTAACAAAGCGACCAGCGGAAGCTCTTGTTATGGCTTAGGAAAAAACAATTTATTGAAAAAGTATTGCAATGGATAGCAGGAATATGCTTCGTAAAATTAGTATATTTATATTACAAAAAATGAATATATATGAAATCAATAGATCCGAAAGACTTTAAAGTTACAGAAGAAATAAAGCTATCAAAGATTCCGACATTGCTCGATATTGAAGCGGATGAAGAAGAAAAAGAAGAAAAATTGAATAAAGTGCGAAATAAATTAAGCGATTTGCAGGATGTAATGTATTCGCACAATAAATATGGTGTTTTGATTTGCCTGCAGGGAATGGACACTTCCGGAAAAGACAGTTTGATTCGGGAAGTATTTAAGGAATTTAATCCGCGTGGGGTAGTGGTGCACAGTTTTAAAACACCCAATTCAACTGAGTTGGAGCACGATTATTTGTGGCGTCATTATATTGCTTTACCCGAAAAAGGGAAGTTTGCAATTTTTAACCGTACGCATTACGAGAATGTTTTGGTAACGCGTGTACATCCTGAATATGTTTTGGGGGAGAATTTACCGGGAATTAATTCGATAGATGATATTACACCGAAGTTCTGGAAAAAAAGAATTAAGCAAATTAATAATTTTGAAAAGCATGTTGCTGAAAACGGAACCATTGTGATGAAATTTTATTTGCATTTGAGCAAAGAGGAACAAAGAGAACGTCTATTACGTCGATTGGAAGAGGAGAAACATCATTGGAAATTTTCGCCGGGCGATTTAAAAGAGCGTGAATATTGGGATGAATACCAAAAATATTATGAAGAAGCCATTAATAAAACTTCGACTGATTATGCGCCCTGGTATGTAATTCCTGCTGACGATAAAGAAATGGCCCGTTATATTGTAGCTAAAATTATTTGGGAAGAAATGCAAAAGCATACGGATATTAAAGAACCTGAGCTTGATGATAAGATTAAAGCTAATATAGAGTTGTATAAAAAAGAACTTGGGAAAAATTAGATAATTAGAAAATGTGATAATTAGATAATTATATCCTTTAGTTTTTTTTCCTAAAGTTTATAAAAAACTAAACCCGGCAAACATTGAAGCTTGCCGGGTTTTACCAAAAAAAAATAAAAATAACTTGAATTTATTTACAATTCAAAACCATACGCTAAACGAAGCGCAACCTGATTGGTATTGAATTTGTCATAATCTTCATATCTTACACTGATATCAATATGTTTTCCAGCATATCCAATACTTGGAGCCCATAATAATGTAGTTTCATTGTAATCGTTAGTTACTGCAAAACCAGCACCTACTTCTCCCATAACATAAAACTGATCTTCCCAAAAGAAAGCTTTAAAACCAGCCTTCGCAGGAATAAAACCTAAGTCAGGAGCATCATTCCCAACAAATAAATTAGTAAAACCTGTTGTTAGCGTTAACGATGTTCTTTTAGATAAATCATATTGAAGTCTCACATCACCACCAAGAGCCCAGTCGTAGTCATCACCATCAGTTGGAATACCGCCACTGACACCAAATCCTAATTTGAATTTTTGATCGTAGTTTGCGCTGTCTGTCTGAGCAGATGTCGTCGTCGTGTAAATCATTGCAATCGCGGCAAAGAATAGAATCCTGATGTTTTGTAAATTTTTCATGCGTGTTTTTTTTAAATTACTATGGTGTAAAATTAGTTTTGAGGTAGTGCTATACCGTTATATAATTTTTGCAAATCGTTACATAATGTAAATATTGTTAAAATTTTGGTGGTTTGGTAATGTGTGTAATCCCTTTATTTTACGGGGTTTTTTGATTTTTATTTAAAAAAAAGACTAATCTATTTATTGTCAATATTTAATAAAAATGTTAAAATGGTGTAAGTATTTTTTTGCTTTTCGAATAACAAAATCTATTAAACTTCAATATTTCGGCATAATCCAAAGCAACTGATTATCTTTGCCGACTAAAAAGAATAAAAGTGAATTTTAAGCAGTACACAAAAGAGTTTTCATATAATTTCAGACTGGCATATCCTGTTATTTTAGGAATGGTTGGGCATACCTTAATAGGTATAGTCGATAATATAATGGTAGGTAAATTAGGAAGTACTGAACTAGCCGCAGTTTCTTTGGGAAACAGCATGATTTTTATTGCAATGTCACTTGGAATTGGTTTTTCTACCGCCATTACTCCCATTGTAGCTGAAGGCGATGCCGAGAAAAATGATGATAAAGTCCGTTCTGCCTTTCATCACGGCTTATTTTTATGCACCATTTTAGGATTGTTCCTCTTTGGAGTGATTGTTTTGGCAAAGCCAATTATGGAAATGCTGCATCAGCCGGCTGAGGTTATTGCACTTGCAAAACCTTATTTGGATTGGGTTGCTTTTTCATTGATACCGTTAATAATGTATCAGGGATACAAACAATTTGCTGACGGAATGTCAATGACCAAATATTCGATGTACGCCATGATTATGGCAAATGTACTTCACGTAGGCATTAACTATGTATTAATTTATGGTGTATGGATTTTTCCTAAAATGGGAATTGTGGGTGCAGCTCTCGGAACTGTAATTTCAAGAATATTTCTTGTCATGTTTATGCATATTATGCTGTCAAGAAGAAATGATTTAAAACGATTTTTTAAAGATTTCAGCTTTGATGAAATTAAAAAAGAAACCATAAAAAAAATAATAAGCATTGGTTTTCCTTCTGCCATGCAAATGCTTTTTGAAGTTGTATTGTTTACAGCCTCAATCTGGCTTTGCGGAAATATCGGAAAAACGAGTCAGGCAGCCAATCAAATTGCGTTGAGTCTGGCTTCGATGACTTTTATGTTTGCTATGGGATTAAGCGTTACTTCGATGATTAGGGTTAGTAATCAAAGAGGACTGCAGGATTATAAGAAACTAGTTGTCGTGGCTCGTTCAATTTTTTTGCTTGCCGTTATAATAGAAACTGTTTTTGCCATTCTGTTTGTTGTCTTTCATAATTACTTGCCTCATATCTTTTTGAATATGGAAAACGGAGGGCAGCTTCTGGATAATAACGAAGTGATAAGTATAGCCTCAAAATTACTTTTGATAGCCGCTATTTTTCAAATTTCTGACGGAATCCAAGTGGTTGTTTTAGGGGCACTGCGTGGTTTGCAGGATGTAAAAGTACCTATGTATATTACTTTTGTTGCGTATTGGGTTATTGGTTTTCCGATTTCGTATTATTTAGGAGAATACACTTCATGGAAAGCCGAAGGCGTCTGGATTGGGCTTTTGGCCGGGTTAACTTCTGCAGCAGTATTTTTGTATATTCGCTTTCACTATCTGACAAAAAAATTAATAAACAATTCAAATACCTAATCTTAAAATATAAAATCTAATAATATGGAATTACCTAAATTTTTACTCGGAGATAATACTGACTTTCCAGATGATATTTTTATCATTCACCTTGATTACCCAAGATTTATTATCAATTTAAAAGATGATGAGGTTGAATTTATGGAAGAGGCCGAAGATCTTGACGAAGCCGAACTGAATGCTGAAATGGAAGGCTTAATTGTGAAAGCAAATGAGTTTTATGACAGAGAAATTGGCCGATACGAAGAGTAGAGAAGCACAGCAGTGCGTCTTTATAGTGTGTCTCAACCAAAAAATCATTCAATGAAAAAATTAAGTTTTTTAAAACCCATTTTTAATTTCATAGCAATTGGATTGCTAATTACTACTTTAAGCCGAATCTTTCTTTTTTTTGTTTTTAAAGACAGAGTTGTCGAAACACCCAATTTCTGGTATATTTTTCCAATCGGTCTTCGAATGGATTTGATTTTACTGTGTTATTTGTCTTTTCTGCCTGCCTTTTTAATTACTTTTTTGCCGAATAAATGGCTGAAGTTTACCAATTCATTTTTGGTAATTTACAGCTTTCTGTTTTTGTTTCTGATTCTGTTTGTAGAATTGGCTTCACCGGATTTTGTAAAACAATATGATACGCGTCCGAACAAAATTTTCTTAGATTATCTTATTTATCCAAAGGAAGTTGTAGGAATGCTTTTAAAAAGTTACCTGACTTCGATTATTGTTACTTTCCTGATTTTAGGAGTGGTAATTTATTTTGCTTTCAAAAAAGGGAAACAATTATTTTATACAACCAGTACTGAATACAAATTTAAATTAATGGTTTTTCCATTAGTTGCTTTTTTATTGTTTTTTGGAGCACGTTCAAGTCTTACTTCAAAACGTCCTATTAATGCCAGTAATGCTGTTTTTTCCACTGATCAGCTAACGAATACATTGGGTTTAAATTCATTTTACACCGTTGCTTTTGCTGCTTATTCGATTAAAAACGAAGGAAACACAAAGATGTATGGCAAAATGGACGAAGCAGAAGCCATTGCCCGTGTAAAGAAATACATGATCGCAGGTCCGAATGATTTTACCGATGCCGAAATTCCGTTTCTGCATGTACAGCAGCCTGATTCTGTTATGAAAAAGCCTTATAATTTGGTAATTTTTCTTCAGGAGAGTTTAGGTGCAGAATATGTTGGAATTTTGGGAGGAAAACCATTAACTCCGGAGTTTGATAAATTGTCGAAAGAAGGTTTGCTGTTCACCAATTTATATTGCACAGGAACCCGAAGCGTTCGCGGAATTGAAGCGGTTGTAACCGGATTTTTGCCTTCGCCATCTGAAAGTGTGGTAAAACTTGGAAATTCGCAACAAGGATTTTTTACGCTTGCTGATGCTTTAAAACAAAAAGGATATGACACCAGTTTCATTTATGGAGGAATGGCAAATTTTGATAATATGGCTTCCTTTTTCAATGGAAACGGATTTCAGGATATTGTAGATCAGGAGGATTTTGATGCTGATGGAAATAAATATGCTTTCAAAGGAACCTGGGGTTATTCCGACGAAGATTTGGTTACAAAAGCAAACAATTATTTTAAGGCAAAGGGAGATAAACCATTTTTCTCTCTCATGTTTTCAACATCTAATCATGAACCTTTTGAATATCCGACAGGAAGATTCAAACCTTATGACAAGAAACCGGCAACAGTTAATAATGCCATGAAATATGCCGATTTTTCGATTGGGAAATTCTTCGAAATAGCCAAAAAAGAAGCTTATTTTAAAAATACTGTTTTTATTGTAATTGCAGATCACAACACGAGAACATATGGAAAGAATTTAGTACCAATAAACAAATTTCATATTCCGGCTTTAATACTCGGACCTGGAGTTTCAAAAGGAGTTTCGTATAGCAAATTAGCAAGCCAAATTGATATTCCGCCAACATTATTGAGTTATCTCGGACTTTCTTTTGAAACACCGATGGTAGGAAGAAATTTAAATCAAGTAGATGCAAAAACTCAGGGAAGATCCATCATGCAGTTTAATGATATCAATGCGTTCAGAGTCGAAAATCAGGTTGTGATTATGCAGCCAAATTTGAAACCGTTACAGTTTGAAATCAAAAATGATACAACTTTAGTTCCTGTTAAATTAAATGAAGAATTAGCAAAAGACGCTTTGGCTCATGTAATTACAGCTGGGAATTTGTATAGAGAAAACAAATATAAGTTGAGAGGAACAAAATAGATTGAGAGTAACCAAGGTTCAAAGTGAAAAGATTTTACTCTCCCACTTTGAACTTGGTTACTTTGAACCTTGGTTAAAATATAATTTTAATAAATTCTGAGCGGCTGCAAAAGGTGATGTTTCATTATTTTGCAGCGCTTTTTTGCTTTCTTCTAATTGCGAAATAATTTCTGGATGGTTAAAAAAGTTCCGTTTGAGTTGTTCATTAATGGTTTCCATCATCCAAAATTGATTCTGCTCTTTTCGTTTTTCCTCAAAATCCCCAGTTTCATTGGTTAATTCAAAATACTGAGAAATAGTATCCCAGATTTCTGAAATGCCTTCTTTGGTAATGGCACTGCAAGTTGTGACTTTTGGCTGCCAGGTTGATTTTTTGGAAGGAAACAAATGCAAAGCTCTATTAAATTCAACTTTAGCCAAATTTGCTTTTTTGATATTATCGCCATCTGCTTTGTTGATGACAATTGCATCGGCCATTTCCATAATGCCGCGTTTGATGCCCTGAAGTTCATCGCCTGCACCGGAAATCTTCAGTAATAAGAAAAAGTCAACCATACTGTGAACGGCTGTTTCGCTTTGACCAACACCAACAGTTTCAATAAGAATAGTATCAAAACCTGCAGCTTCACAGAGAATAATAGATTCTCGGGTTTTTCTGGCTACTCCACCCAAAGTTTCGCCCGAAGCACTCGGTCTGATAAAAGCATTTTCATCTTTTACCAATTCTTCCATTCGTGTTTTATCTCCTAAAATACTTCCATGCGAAAGTGAACTGCTGGGATCAACTGCCAAAACCGCTACTTTTTTGCCTAACTGTGTCAGGAAGGTTCCAAAAGCTTCAATAAAAGTGCTTTTTCCCACACCGGGAACTCCGGTAATTCCAATCCGAATTGATTTATTTGCCAGTGGTAAACATCCTTTGATCACCTCATTTGCTTTTTCGGCGTGTTCCGGATTGGTACTTTCGATTAATGTAATCGCACGGCTTAAAGCAGTTCTGTTTCCGTTTAGGATTTCTGTAATTAATTCATTCGAAGAAGGTTGTTTTCTTCTGTTTTTCTGAATTTGACTGATAGCAGATACATTGATAATTTCAGGAGTTGAAATTCCAGCTTTTTCATGTAAACTGCCTGATTGTTTATTTGGACTTGACAAAATACTTTTTTTGGTACTGTAAAAGTACTGAAAACAAAAACAGTTTCAAAAATGGAAAATTGTCTTTGAAACTGTTTTTTGTGAATTTATTTATGCTTTCAGAGTTTAGTAACCCGCTGTAAACCGAACCTGATGATGCTTTGGATTCTCAGCTTCATCTGCAATCACAACCGCTAAATCTTCTACAGATAAAATACTTCTTTGCTCATCGTTAAAAACAGGATTTTCCAAACCTAAACGATATTTTCCGGTTCTTCCTGTTGTGGTTCCCGCATGCATTTCGAAAGCCGGACTGAAGAATGCCCAATCCAGTTCTTTTTCTTCTTTAATGTAATTTAGATAATGTCTTGCTGCATTTGCTCCCGGATAAATATCTTTTGGAAAATCAGGTGTATCTACAGCCTGCAAATCCGGAGCAACAAACAAACTTCCTCCGCCTCCGATGGTGATAAAACGTTTTACTCCAGATTTTTTAACAGCCTCCTGAATCGCTTTAGAACCCGATAAAAAATCTTCATATATGTTCGGGTTTGTCCATCCCGGATTAAAGGCATTAATTACAACATCATGACCTTTTAGAGTTTCATCCAAATCATCAGCATTATAAATATCTGCTGCAATCCAGGTTGCATTTCCGGTATCTTTTGGAGTTCTTGCGATTGCTGTAATGTCATGCTTTCTGTCTGCCAATTCATTTAAAATTGCGGAACCAACAAAACCTGTAGCTCCAATAATTGCGATTTTCATAATATATAAATTTATTTAGTAATAAAAAATGTTACAGTTTGTAATAAAAAAATAGTTTAAAATTGATTCGAAAAATCTTCTAATGTTAAAGCTTCTAATTGCATTCCTATTTTTTTGTTGAGGTCATTATATAAGAGACTTAAGTTTTGATTGATTTTTTTTCCGACAGGGCAATCAGGATGCGGTTCATTTTTGGCATACCCCAAATTAATTGCCTCAAAAGTCATTTCAAATACTTCTTTTAAGGTAATATCAGTCGCGTTTTTAGCAAGTCTTGTTCCGCCATTTTTGCCTTCTTTACTTTCTACAATGTGATGTGCTTTTAAATTTGCAATTTCTTTTCTCACCAAAACCGGATTCAAATTAATGCTTCCTGCAATAAATTCCGATGATAAATAATCATTTGGGAATTTAGTCAGCAAAGTGAGAATGTGAATCGATATAGCAAATTTACCTGAAAGCATACTGTAATAAAATATGTTACAAATATAGTCGGGTTTTTAGAAACAAAAAAGCTTTTAACTATAAATTAATATATTCCAACAATTTATAAATACCTATTTTTGTGCTGAACCTGCGATATGAACAACTTTATTATAATATTTTTCTTTTTGTTTTTAGGATTGCTTTTGCAAAGGGTGAAAGGTTTTCCGCCAAATATTTATAAGATTCTAAACAAAGTTGTCATTTACTTATGTCTTCCGGCAATTACCTTATATCATATTCCGAAAATAAAATGGAGCAATGAATTGTTATTTCCGATAGGTGCGGGCTGGATTACTTTTATTCTGGCGTTTGTGTTTTTTCATTTTTTAGGAAAAAAATTAGGTTGGTCCAATAAACTGATTGGCTGTTTGATTTTAACTGCGGGATTAAGTAATTCCTCATTTTTGGGTTATCCAATAATTGAAGCTTTATTTGGGAAAAAAGGTTTAGAAACAGCAGTTTTGGTTGATCAGCCCGGAACTTTTGTGGTAGTTTCAACCTTAGGAATTTTTGTTGCCGCTTTTTATTCTAAAGGAACTCCGGATACATTTAGTATTATTAAGAAAATAATATTATTTCCTCCTTTTATAATGTTTGTTTTGGCTTGCTTAATGAATGTTTATGGCTATGATTTGGATTTGGATATCCAGTCTATATTGTTAAAAATAGGAAGTTTAGTAACACCGCTGGCTTTATTGTCGGTCGGATTACAACTGAATTTTGATAGGAAAAGCCAACATTGGAAATTTTTACGACTTGGACTTTTTTTTAAGCTAATTCTCGTTCCATTAGTAATTTTAGTTTTATACGTTTTTATTTTTAAACAGCATTCAGAACCTATAAAAATTACGATAATGGAAACTGCTATGGCACCCATGATTACAGGTGCGATTTTGGCTTCGACTTATGGTTTAAAACCAAAATTAAGCAGTATGATGGTTGGTTTTGGAATCCCAATTTCCTTTCTAACCCTCGCCATCTGGTATTTTATCGTTAGTTTTGTAGTATAATTTTTTACTACAATATGAATTCATCTACACAAACTGCTGCAGTCGATGGCAGTGCATTAGCTCAAAAAACAGTTTATTCGGTATTATTTTCAATTGCATTTGCCCATTTACTAAATGATTTAATGCAATCTGTAATTCCTTCAATATATCCAATTTTAAAAGAAAACTTCAATCTGACTTTCACACAAATCGGATTAATTACGTTTGTTTTTCAGTTGACATCTTCCTTACTTCAGCCGTTCGTTGGATTTTATACCGACAGAAAACCAAAACCTTATTCGCTCGTTGTAGCAATGATTTTTTCTATTGCAGGATTGGCACTATTATCCGTTTCCAGTTCCTTTTGGATGTTATTGGTTTCAGTAGCTATAGTGGGAATAGGTTCTTCCATTTTTCACCCTGAGGCTTCGAGAGTAGCATTTTTAGGTTCGGGAGGAAAACGAGGTCTGGCACAATCCATTTTTCAATTAGGGGGAAATGCCGGAAGTGCAATTGGCCCTTTATTAGTGGCTTTGGTTGTAGCGCCATACGGACAATCGTATGTGATATGGTTTGTAATTGCCGGAATTTTAGGAATTATACTTTTGTCAAGAATTGCAGTTTGGTATCAAAACCATCTGATTTTAAGAGCTTCTAAAAAAGCTATTTTAGAAGAAGAAATTGTTCATTTATCTGATAGAAAAATTACGATTTCGATCATCGTTTTATTGTTGCTGATATTTTCAAAATTCTTTTACATGGCAAGCATGTCAAGCTATTTTACTTTTTATTTGATTAGTAAATTTGGATTAAGTGTTCAGGATTCACAATTTTATTTGTTCCTTTTTATGGCTTCTGTAGCTGCCGGAACTTTAATCGGAGGGCCATTAGGAGATCATTTTGGAAGAAAATATATTATTTGGTTTTCTATTTTAGGAGCAGCACCTTTCACTTTGTTACTGCCTTATGCTAATTTATTCTGGACAGGAGTTTTAGCAGTAATTATCGGAATTATAATTGCTTCTGCATTCTCAGCAATTCTGGTTTTTGCACAGGAATTAAAGCCGGGAAAAGTTGGAATGATTTCAGGTTTGTTTTTCGGTTTTGCTTTCGGAATGGGAGGTTTGGGATCTGCTGTTTTAGGATATATTGCTGATAAAACAAGTATAGAGTATGTTTATATCATAAGTTCATACTTGCCCTTAATTGGAGTTCTTGCTTATTTCCTGCCAAATATCCAAAAGAAAAAGTAATATTGTTTTTAAATTGATAGAAAAAGTAGAGTTTAGTTTTTTTTTAATTACTTTTTTGAGTAATTTTAGAGGAACTAAAAAATATAATTATGTCAACATTAAGATTAGGCGATATAGCTCCGGATTTTCAGGCCGAAACAACACAAGGACCAATTAGTTTTCATGAATGGTTAGGAGATTCGTGGGGCGTTTTATTTTCGCATCCGGCAGATTTTACTCCGGTTTGTACAACTGAATTAGGAACTGTGGCAAATTATGTTCCTGAGTTCACAAAAAGAAATACCAAGGTTATTGCATTAAGCGTAGATGGTTTAGAATCACACAAAGAGTGGATTAAAGATATCAACGAAACACAAAATACGGAAGTTAACTTTCCAATTATTGCTGACGAAGATAAAAAAGTAGCCAATTTATACGATATGCTGCACCCAAATGCAAGCGACAAATTTACAGTGCGTTCTGTTTTTGTGATTGGTAACGACAAAAAAATAAAGCTTACATTAACGTATCCGGCATCAACAGGAAGAAATTTTGATGAATTGCTTCGTGTAATAGACAGTTTGCAATTAACTGCAAATTACAGTGTTGCAACACCTGCTAACTGGAAAGATGGAGGAGATGTTGTAATTTCGCCAGCTGTTCCGGATAGTGATATTCCTGCTAAATTTCCTAAAGGGCATACAGCTATAAAACCTTACCTGCGTATAACACCGCAACCAAATAAATAAATCAAAGCCACAGATTGTATGTTCTGTGGCTTTGATTTTGTATATGTAAGTAGCATGATATTGTAATGATATTATGCTTTTTTCATTAATTGACTCATTCGTTTTTTATCACCTACAACCCAGATAATATCATTTTTTTGTAATATTATATTCGATTCGGGATTTAAAATTCGATTACCATTTCTTTCAATTCCCACAACCATTCCGTTAGTTTTAGTTCTAAATTGTCCAATGCTTTTTTGTGTAAATTCTTCATCAGAAACTTCTAACTGGCGTAATACAATTTGGGATTCTTCTACAGTTTTGGCGGCTTCCATTTCATTCTGATTTAAGTATTTTGTAAATTCAGTGATCTGGGCATCGGTACCAATTACACAAATTTCATCGCCCGGAAATAAGCGTTCATTTTTAGTAGGAATGGGGATTGTTACTTCTCCTCGTCTTATATAGGCAATATTGATTCCCATTTGCTCACGAATACGTAATTCTTCTAATGTTTTTCCGGCTAAATTTGATTCTTTTCCAATATCAAATATAGACATATGTCCATCCCATGGCATTAGATTAGCATATCTTCTGTCGATTTTTTTGTTTTCACGATCATTTAAATTCTTTAAAAAGTGATTTTCAATTTTATGATATTGATCGTTTAGTTTTTTAGGGAATATCTGATAAGCTGCAATGGCAATAATCAAGGCAACAAAAGCAACTGTTGGTGAAAAGAAAATATTTAATAAAAATCCAACAAAAAATAAACCCAAGCTCATTCTGATTAAAATCATCATCAAAAGGGCACCACGATATTTACGTTCTTCCCATAATATTTCGACTTCATCAACTTTTACACGTCTCAACGAAAGTGCCCATAAAAAGGGAGCAATACTAACGAGCGTAATCAATGCCGCCAAGGTATTTCCGAATCGTGTTTCAGCTACTAACGGAGCTACAAATTTTGCCGATAATAAAATAATGGCTGTAATAATAATGGTGTGGAGTATGATTTGTGTAACCGATGCACGAAGTACCAGCTGCCAGGTGCTTACCGATTTTATCGCTTGTGCATTTACACTGTAACGGTTAATATTTTTTACCCATTTTTTAGGTAATTTTTGCTCTAAATATTGAGAAAATGGATCTGAATATTTTATAAGGAATGGAGTTGTAAATGTTGTAATCGCTGATACTGCAACAATAATAGGATATAAAAAATCACTCGTTACTTTTAGCGTCATTCCTAAAGTGGCAATGATAAAAGAGAACTCTCCAATTTGCGCCAGACTCATTCCTGTTTGAACAGATTGTTTTAATGGCTGTCCCGATAATAAAGCTCCAAAAGAAGAACTCAAAGCTTTCCCAAAAATGGTCAGAAGTGTAATAATAGCGACTGGCAGCGCATAAGTGATTAATGTTTCCGGATTGATTAACATTCCGACTGATACAAAGAATACGGCACCAAACAAATCCTTTACGGGTTGAATTAAATGCTCTATTTTTTCAGCTTGTGTAGTTTCGGCAATAATAGATCCCATTATAAAAGCTCCTAAGGCCGGTGAAAATCCAACTTTAGCAGCAAACATTACCATCATTAAACAAAGTGCTAATGAAATAATCAACAGCATTTCATCTGTCAGAAGATGTTTTGCTTTTTTTAAGATAGTCGGAATAATAAAAATTCCTCCTAAAAACCATATAATTAAAAAGAATACTAATTTTAAAACAGATTGTAGCAATTCGCCTCCCGAAACCTGATCACTTACAGCGATAGTTGACAGCAGAACCAGCATTAAAATCGCTACAATATCTTCAACTATAAGTGCACCAAATACAATTCCAACAAACTTTTTTCCTTTTACACCCAATTCATCAAATGCACGTATTATAATAGTTGTAGAGGAAATTGAAAGCGTTGCTCCAAGGAAAATACTATCCATTTTTCCCCATCCCATCCATTGTCCTACACCATAACCAATGAGCACCATAAATAAAATTTGGGTTATGGCAGTTATCGAAGATGTTCCTCCAACTTTCATTAGCTTCTTAAAACTAAATTCGAGCCCCAAACTAAACAACAAAAAGATTACTCCAATCTCAGCCCAGACTTCAACACTCTTCATATCTGTTATCGAAGGAAAAAAGTCAAAATGATTTCCGGCTAAAAATCCGGCAATTAAATATCCTAAAACCAGCGGCTGTTTCATTTTTTTAAATATCAAAACAGCAATTCCGGCGGTCATCAGGATTAATCCCAAGTCGCTAATTAAGGGTTGTAGATGGTGTGTAGTTTCTGCAGCGGCGTTTAAGGCAATCATAAAATTAATGTTTTCGGGAGCTATTTCCAGCCTTCCATTTCAAGCTTTTAATCAAAAAATATATTTTTAAATCATTAACAGGAGTTTATCCAGCTGGTCTGTTTCTGCTTAAAAATATTATTTTTTCAAAAAGGCTTTCCATTTGAGTCAGGGCTAATTTCGTAATATAAATTATAGTAATAAAAAAAAGCTATCGATAAAGATAGCTTTTTTTGCGAAAAAATAGTGTGTTTTATCGATATTCCTACTTAATTCGTAGTATTTAAAGATTTTTTAAATTCCAACAAAATTTGCAGGAGTAATTTGCATCAATTCAGATCTAACAGCATCTGAAACTTCTAAAGTCGCAATAAAATTGTGAATTGCATTTTTATCAATTGCTTCGTTTGTTCTGGTCAAACCTTTCAAAGCCTCATACGGATTTGGATACGCTTCACGACGTAAAATCGTCTGAATAGCTTCAGCCACAACCGCCCAGTTTCTCTCTAAATCTTCTGCAAATTTAGCTTCATTCAAAAGCAGTTTGTTTAAACCTTTTAGTGAAGCTTCAAAAGCAATAATAGTGTGTCCCATTGGAACTCCAATATTGCGTAAAACAGTACTGTCAGTCAAGTCACGCTGTAATCTTGAGATCGGTAATTTAGCCGATAAATGCTCAAAAATAGCATTTGCAATTCCTAAATTCCCTTCAGAGTTTTCAAAATCTATAGGGTTAACTTTATGTGGCATTGCCGATGATCCAATTTCTCCTGCTTTGATTTTTTGCTTAAAATAATCCATTGAAACGTACGTCCAGATATCGCGATCCAAATCGATAATGATATTGTTAATTCTTTTTAAAGCATCAAAAAATGCAGCAAAATGATCGTAATGTTCTATTTGAGTAGTAGGGAAAGAATGGTGTAATCCAAGAATGTTTTCTACAAAATTACCGCCAAATTTTTTCCAGTCCGTTTGTGGATACGCTACATGATGTGCGTTGTAATTTCCGGTTGCACCGCCAAATTTAGCAGCAAACGGAATATTAAATAGCAAACGCATTTGCTCTTCCAAACGCTCTACAAAAACCAAAAGCTCTTTACCTAAACGGGTAGGAGATGCCGGCTGTCCGTGCGTACGCGCTAACATTGGAATATCTTTCCACTCTGTGCTTAATTCTTTTAATTTTGAAATCAAAGAAATTAAAGAAGGCATATAAACCTTTTCAAAAGCTTCTTTTGTAGAAAGCGGAATAGCCGTATTATTTATGTCCTGAGATGTTAATCCGAAGTGAATGAACTCTTTATGGTGAGATAAACCTAATTTTTCAAAAGCATCTTTAAGGAAGTATTCAACCGCTTTTACATCGTGGTTAGTTACTTTCTCAGTTTCTTTAATCCAAAGTGCATCTTCGGTAGAGAAATTTTTATAGATATCACGTAAGCTGTCAAATAAATTTGAATTTACGTCTTTTAGCTGTGGTAATGGAATTTCGCATAAAGCAATAAAGTATTCTACCTCAACTAATACACGATATTTTATCAAAGCCTCTTCAGAGAAAAAAGGTGCTAAATTTTGGGTTTTACTTCTATATCTTCCGTCAATTGGCGATATAGCATTCAATTCGTTTAGAGTAGTCATTGTTGTGTTGTTTTTTCGAAAGGTGCAAATATAAGGTATTGTTAAAACTTCTGAAAATTACTGAAGCGTTATTATCCCTGAACTTTGAAATTAAATGATGGTTTTGAAAATTTTGTCCCAAACAGTAAAGTAAAAACCATAATTATGAGATTCATTTTTATGATGGTCTGAATGAAATTTTGTAGTAGAAATCCATTTTGTAAAATAGTTTTTGTGCCAAAATGCAGGAAAAACATCTTTCTTTAGATGCCCAAATATGCCATACAATAGATTTAAAATCAAGTAAATAATGATGCTGAGATAATTGAAATTTAATACTGTAATCGAAATTAACCAAATAATTCCAAAGCCTAAAGTTTCTATTGGATGAAGGATGTACAAACTGTAAACGCTGGTTTCGATATGAGTGTGATGAAGCCGATGAATAGGATTGAACCATTTTAAACGATGTGCCAGATAATGAAAACAAAACATGAAAAAATCCATTAAAATAATAAGCAAAAAAGTATCAAACACTATAGAAAGAGTGGATAGTGAAAAATCTATTTTGATAATTCCAAAGTAATACAGTTCATAACCTAACACCGTTATGAATGTATTGCAGATTAAGGTTGAAATTACCCACTTGCGTTCTGTTTTACTGATTGAAGTATTATCGTACTCGATTATTTTTCCCAGAACAATAGAAAGAAGAATCAGAATTAAATTTTCAATTAAAAAGAAAATAAATATGCTGAATAAATTATATTGTGATAACGCTTGTAACCAGCTTTGAAATATCATTTTTTTTCAATTTCAAATAGTTTTTTCCTTAAAATGGCAACACCTTCAGAAGCCTGTTTAGCAATGACTTCAACCTTATTTCGAATATTCGGAATGGCAATTGGCTTTGGATCAATATAAAAAACCGGAGTAATGCTATAGGTATATGAAATTAATCCTGCCGCAGGGTATACTTGTAATGAAGTGCCAATTACGGCAAAATAATCGGCATTTTCTGTTATGGCAATTCCTTCTTCAAGAGCTGGAACATCTTCGCCAAACCAAACAATGTGTGGTCGTAATTGATGCCCGTTTTCATCAAAATCACATGTGTATAAATCTTCAGACCAGTCTAAAATATGATTTCTGTTTTGTGTACTTCTTACTTTTAATAATTCACCATGCAAGTGCAAGACTTTTGTACTCCCGGCGCGTTCGTGTAAATCATCTACATTTTGTGTGATGATATGAACATCAAATTCCTGTTCCAATTCAGCTAAAATCTGATGCCCTAAATTCGGTTTGACTTCCTTAAGCTGTTGACGTCTTTTATTATAAAAATCCAAAACCAGTTCCTGATTTTCTCGCCAGCCTTCCGGAGTGGCAACTTCCATGACATCATGCCCTTCCCATAAACCATCGCTGTCACGAAATGTTTTGATACCGCTTTCGGCGCTAATTCCGGCTCCGGTTAAAACAACTAATTTCTTTTTCATTTTATTAATTATTTTGCAAATTAAAATAGGAAACGAATTTATGTCAATTTATTTAAGTTTGCCAAGTCAGTCCTGAAATTTCTGGCATTCATTATTTTGGCAATTGATTTACTTCTAATATTCGTACCATTGAAGGATCTGATTTAGCCAAACCTTCACCATCAATCTGATTTACGTTTTGAAGAAAAATATGAAGCTTTTTTTGCTTTTCCCAAAGTGAAATATCATAATTCGGTTCCCATTCACCTATTGATTCTGTGGTCAGATTTAGAACTTTCCAAGGAGTGTTTTTACTTAAATTGGTATAGGCCATTGATACTTTGTTTTGTTTTTCCTGATCCCTAAAAAGAAGATACAAATAACGATTGCTTCCTTGCTCTTTAATCAATAAATCGGGTCTTGAAATTGGAATCTTTTTTGTGCCTCCGCCTCCTAAATAAAAAGGTTTAAGTCGAAAATTTGAATTTGTCTTTTTCCAGATTCCATTTTCTAAATAAACAATCTGAAATTGCGGAACTTCATTTTCGCTCCAATAACTGGCAATATAAGGATTCCCTTCTTCATCAGTTGTCATCGAAGTTTGATTGATTAAACTGGATTTTTGCGAAATCTTCCAGGCATATTCTGCCGAAGCTGCGGTTATTGGAAGGCTGTATTTTTCGCCGTTGGATTTTTCCCAACTGACACCGCCATCTTTAGAACGGGCATAACATAAATCGTGATTGGTAGAAACATCCCAGCTTTCTCTCCAGACCCATGAAAGATGAATCACGCCTTTTTTGTCAACTTTTGCTTGCCAGTAGGCGTTTCTTTGGTCTTCACCATTTAATAAATTACTTTGCAGTTGCGACCATTTTCTGTCTTTTAAAGAATAAGAATTGATAATCATATTTCCTCTACCGGAAGAACCTGAACGATAGAAAAACAATAAATTTCCGCTAGGCAGATTATAGAATTCTGGATAGGTTAGTTTTTGTTCGGCAATTCCGGTCATTGATTCTTCATTGCCCAAATCTAAGCTTAATGGCAATTTGCTTTTTGCATATCGAAGTTTGGTATCATGATGATCCCAGCTTATATGCAAATATCCATCACCGTCTACAGCAATGCTAATGCTGTTATGGGCATCTTTTACATTTCCGATATAAGGTGTTTTTGCTATTTCCCAATTGGTTGTTTTTAATTTTCTTTTGCCTAAAACTACTGAACCATCGGCATCATAATAGGCTATAAACTGAAAGTTTTTGAAGGTAGTTAAGGCATTTTTTCTAAACTTAACGGTATTGACAGAATTATTGCTCCACCCATATCCAATAGGTACTTCTTTTACAGGTTTTGTTGCACAGGCAAAAAAGGTCAGGCATAAAGCACAAAAAATGCTTTTATAAAGATGCTTGTTCATTAAGGTCGTTTTTATATGGTCGTTAGTAATAGTAAAAATAACCGATTTTAATACTATTACTAATTGAACCATACCAGTTTTTAGTTTTATAAGAGTTTGTTGAGATTTTTTTTCGTAAGATTATTTATTATATCTATTCATTTATGTCAAATAACAAAAAGTTGAAGTAAATACTTATTTTAGCAATCTTAAATTACTATAAAATTGAAGGAAGAACTACAAGTAAAAATTAAAAGAAGCTTTTTAGATAATTATAAAAGAAATTTACATCTCCATTCTGATTTTATTAGTTTTGAAGAAAAAGATTCAACTAAAAACGGTATTACATCTTTTAAAATAGATGAAATTAAAGAGTTTCGATATGGTGTTACCTTGTATCAATACGATATTGTTTTTGGACGCGAATTTCAACTTTATATTAGAAATTTTGATAATGAAATATTGAAGATTAACTTTAAAAGTTATTTCGGAATAAAAAAACATGAATATCATGAACTCTACGCTAAAATAATTAACACTCTTTGGAATTTATATTTTAAACAAAAAGTTCTTGCGTTTATTAAAGATTTTGAAGAGGGAAAAACTTTTTACATTGGAGATGTGAATTTTAATTCTGAAGGTGTAGTTATTTCAATTTCTAAACTTTTAAAGCAAGAGAAAAAACTAATTCTTTGGAATGATGTTGGAATTAGAAAATATACTACATACATTTCCATTTACTCCTTAGAAAATCCGTTAGACTTTAATCGTGGTTATTCATATAAAGAAGATTGGAATACTTTTGTTTTATGGAATGTGATTGAAAATATTATTGCCAATAAAAATATTAAAAATGATTGATTTAGATTACCTCGCTTTCCTCGAAAATATACTAACAGATAACCGCAAAGAAAGATTTTTGAATGTTCTGGGCAATCGCACAAAACATTTTACGATTGCCGTTGAAGATGTTTTTCAGATGCATAACACGAGTGCCGTAATGAGAAGCTGTGAGGTTTTTGGAATTCAGGAACTGAATGTAATTGAACAGCGTTACGGAAAAAAGATCGATAAGGAAATTGCCATGGGTGCCCAAAAATGGGTCGATATCAATCAATTTGATTCGGTTACCAATTGTATTTCGACTTTAAAAAATCAGGGTTATCAAATTATTGCGACAACACCTCATGAAAATGACTGTCTGTTAGAAGATTTTGATATTACAAAACCAAGTGCTTTGTTTTTTGGAACAGAAAGAGATGGTTTATCAGAAGAAATTCTGCAAAAAGCAGATGGTTTTCTTAAGATTCCGATGGTTGGTTTTACGGAGAGTCTGAATATTTCGGTTTCGGCAGCCATCATCATTCAGAACTTAACCAACAGATTACGAAATTCAGATATCAATTGGCAATTATCCGAAGAAGAAATTCTGGAAAAACGTCTGGCCTGGGCGAGAAATTCAATTAAAGATATTAAACGGATTGAAGCGCGTTATTATGAGGAACATTAGAAATGTATTTCGCTTAGTAATTTTACATCTTTTATGTTGTTGAAATTTAATTCGTAATGATAAATTCCGTTATCACCAATTGCAAATAAGGTATTGTTTTTAACGATTACATCAAAACATTCCTTTTCAATCGAATGAACTAATACAGGTTCAGCTGGGTTTTGAATATTAAATATTTTTATCACTTCATCGCAGACCAATAAATAATCATTGCTAAAAAAGCCAATTCCTTTTGGATGAGTCAATGTTCTGCTATGTATTAATTTTGGATTTGCAAGATCTTTTGTGTCGTAAACCTGTAATACGTTAATGTTATTTCCACAAAAAGTATTTGAATTTAGAGTTACAAAAGAATGTGTGTCATTGGCTATAACCGGATCACAGGCTTTAAAATGCTGTACAGTAGATAATTTGGAAGGATTTTCAGGATTTTTGACAGAATAAATAAACATACCGTTTCTTGACCCGATATATAAATTTTCGCCATAAGAAAATAAAGTCTCAATATTGAATCCAATCGCTATTTCATTCACTTTTACCGGCTTCTTTTTGTCGATTAAAGAAAAAACATTTAGTTTCATTTCATCCACACTATAAAGATAATTGCCTTTTATGGCAAAAACGGCAAGAGAACCACCCTGACCAATTTCTCCGCTTCCTGATGAATCCGAATCGGAGCAGCCAATTAAAAATAAAATAGTTAATACAGATATAATTTTTCTCATTTTAAGTACTCGTTTAAAATTAGCTATTTTGAATTTCAGAATAGAGGAGTGATAATAAATATGTAATGAATTGCTTAAATATAGCCTTGAATAAAAAGGTTGAAAATATATTATTTAGCTTCCCAGTCAATTATGATTTCATTTTCTTTATGATTACCTGAAAAACCATTTGGTGATTTCTTTTGCGGAAAAACATTTTTATTTCTGTTCGTGATTTCAATTTTTTTTGTAGTGGCATTGTATGTTATCGTTACCAGATCTACAGCCTGATTGATGTAAATAACGTCATCAATAATAGCCAGATCTGTTGCTCCCGGTGCTTTTATAAATTGTAAACGAACCGGATTTTTAGGATCTGAATAATCGTAAACATGAAATCCTTTGTTAACGTCATTGATAAACATTAAATCGCCTTTTATATAAATTTTTCCAGACTTTATAATAGTTTTGGGACTCTCTAATACAATTGATTTTTCAAAAGCACTTCTTTGAAGTAGTACAGGTTTATATTGATTTTCTTCCCAAGAATCATCATTTGTAAAACGTAAACAAGAACTAAAGACAGAGATAATTAATAGAACAAGTAATGTTTTTTTCATGTCAATTATTTTAATAAAGATAATTAAAATGAATTGTCATTTATAAATTTTAATTTTTATTGATGTTTTTTTAATCTGAAGCTGGGGTTTTAGAAAAAATGATTGTCATAGACAGGAAATTCGATTAAGGATATTAAACGGATTGATGTACACTTGTTATGATGTACTAGGTTTAATGTCAGGTTGAGCGAAGTCGAAACCCTTATGATTCAAAGAATTACGAATCCGCTCGATTTGACAATAGTGTTACTTTTTCAAAAACAAAATAAACCCAAGAACACTAACAATTAATATGGTTAATGCAGCCAAAACCATTGACAGGTCCCGAATGTTTTTCCCTGCCCAATCCATAAATAAAAACTTGTGGAGAATTGCAAAAGAATACCCTTCAACCATATCGGAGCTTTTAATTTTAGCTGCTAATCTGGAAGTTGAAGTTTCGATGAAATAAGTGGTTTTTTCTGGTGTGTCATAGGCTAATTTCACAACAGGTAATCTTTTGTTTACAAAGCCATACTCCCTGCTTTCAAAATCGGTTAGGACTTTTGATTCTAACAGTTTTGTATTTTCTAATGAAGGTTCCGGTTCTTCAGAAGTTTCTACCATTTCGCAGCAAGCGGCTTTTGGAGCTCCGTCTGTAAAATAATAGGCGAGGAATTCAGCATATTCAAGATCAATGTTAGGTGTAATTTTATTTGTTGTGGCATTGATGTAAACCACTTCTGATTTTTTATCTTCTTTTTTACCCCATTTCGAATTAGAATCAGCTTTTGGTTTCTTGAATTTTCCTTCTTCCAATAATTGACAGCGGAAGTAAGTGGTATCATTTAAAGTAATAAGACTTGCGTTTTGAAAACGATTCCAGTTTAAATTTAAAACATTATTGGCTACGGGAATTTCTTTGGTTTCAAAAGTGGGTTCGTAAACCATTTGCGATAAAGTGTATGGAGCCCATTTTGTAGTGGCATGATAAGCACCGCTAAAAGCGAATGTCAATGTGAAAAGAGAAATCCAGATTCCGATTTGGCGATGGTATTTCCGAAGTCCTTTTTTTGGTTGTAAATTATCCGTTTTTTTGAATTGTTTCCACAGTAAACCATAAATTAAGATTCCGCTCAGGGCAGAAAATCCAATGATGGATAACAGAAAGATCATGGTAATGATTCTGATACTGTTGTTTGAAATGGCATCTACAAATGACCAGTTATGAAAAGTGTCAAAAAACCAAATAAACCATTGTCTTGAAGTTGGATTATAGGTTGCCAGTTTACCCGAAGAAGTTTCTACATAAACTTCCATAGTATCAGGACGATCAAAAGTTAGTTTGTAAACCGGTAAATAACGGTTTACATATTTGTATTGCGAAGTGAATTCGGTTACAACTTCGCTCTTTTTTACGGCACTTTTTTGATCGTCTAAAAAATATCTGGAAAGCCATTCGGCATATTTTTGATCTCCGTTTTCTAGTTTCTCAGCTGTTGAAGTATCAAAATACCATAACTCGCCAAGTATAGTTTTAAGCTGGTAATACGTTTTATTGTTGAAGGTAATGATTCTGAAATTTTTGAATTGTGTCAGTTCGTTTTTCTGTAAAACTTCCTGAATCGAAAAATGCAATTGCTTTTTATCAACGATTTGCTGTTCCAGTTTTTCATGGGCAATTTCAGGTTTGAAAAAATGCGCCATAAACGGGTGCATCAAACCGGATAATGTCCAGAAAATTACCGGAATAATGGTAATCAATCCAATAACACGATGCCATTTGTACATGTGCTGTTTGATTTTCTTGACGATTTTGGAATCTTTCTTTTTAGATTTTTTGGCTGTTATTTCTTTACTCATTGTTCCGTTTTTTTAGCCCCGATCGAAGCGATATCCTTTTGTGGCGGGGTTCGCCACAAAAGATATAGCGTAGAGCGGGATTAGCTTCTAATAATTATTTTTTTAATGATAAATTATACTGTATTCCGAATACAAAAGTTCTTGGAGCAGCTGCTGTATATGTAGGCTGTGCATTTGTTATATTGGATCTCGAAACATTGTAAGCATATAATTTATCGGTTAGGTTCATTACGTTTCCGTAAATTTCAATGCTTTTCCAGTGGTAACCAATTCTGGCATTGAACAAATTGTAACCGCCATATTTTACGGTATTAATCTGATCCTGGTAGTAACTGCCAACAAGCTGCCATTCTATCGAAGTCCTTAAATTAGGAAGCCAGTTTGGATAATAACTTGCCTCTGAATTTCCGGACCATCTTGGTGCTGCGGGCATTTCTTTTCCGTTTAAATTTTGAACCGGATCAGATGGTTTGTCTGAAAGTTTAAAATCGATATAGGTGTGTTGTGCGTAAGTTCCTCCAAGACGAAAGCTGAATTGTTGTGACGGTTTGTATGAAGCTCCAAATTCAATTCCCTTATGACGCGTTTCTCCTGCCGAGCGATAATCTGTTGAATTATCAGGAAGTTTAATGCTTAAAAGTTCGTTTTTTCCTTCCATGTAATAGAAAGCGTAGTCGAAATTTAATTTATTTTGAAGGAAAGAAAGCCATCCGCCCACTTCATAATTGTTGAAAGTTGCAGGTTCCAGATTATAATAAAAGTCGGCAGGAACGCCTGTTGTTCCGCCAGTTCCGGGTTTTGTTCTAAAAATTGAAGTGATTCCGGGAGGTGCAAAACCTTGCGAATAATTTCCATAAAAACCCGCAAATTCAATCGGATTGTAATTGGCTCCGGCTTTAAAAGTCATTTTGTCATAAATTTTGTTTCCGGTAGAATTGTCTAAAGCATTTTCGTAATCCACTTTCATGTTGTCGTAACGTCCGCCAAGAGTGATGATTAATTTTTCGATTGGATTGAAACTCAATTGTGCATAACCGGCAGCATTAAAAATGTCTGCACTATAATCTGCTAATTTGGAGTCAGGTCGTTCAGCTACGATTTCGTATGAATCTACGGTTTGTTTGCCTGGTTCGCCCGGATTTAGATTGGCTTTTAAATCAATTACATACGACCAGTAGGTTACAGGCGAATAATCATATAATGCTCCGGCAACCAATTTTGTATTTAAGAACTCGAATTTTTGTGTGTGCTGTCCAATTGCTCCATAACTTTTGAAGTTGTTAGAATTTACTTCACCAGTCGCTTTGGTAGGATTTACAGTTGGGCTCCATCTGATTCCGTAAGAAGGATTTTGACCTAATTTATTATCACGCAAATATCCTGTGATATAACTGCTTGAATTGTCGTTCCAATCGTGTTCTAAAGTCAATCGTGTTCGTAAAGCGTCTGATTTTCTATAAGTAAAATCGGTTGTACTTTTGTAGGTTCTATTATTAAAGGCTTCTTCATTGACACTTCCGCTCATGTCTGAATAATATTTTCCGTACATGGTATTACTGATCAATCGGGTAGAAGGGGAGATGTTATAATCGATTCTCGCATTCAGATTGTCTTTGTTGTAATCAGAATAAGTCATCCAGCCGTTTTCCTGTAAGCTTGAAATACCGGCAATATGAAAACCAACTTTTCCAATCGTTGCTCCACCGGCAGCCTGAATTCTTCGGTAACCGTAATTGTCTGCCTGAATGCCAAATTTGAATTCGGGATCAACAGGTGGTTTTAGCGAAATTAAATTGATCGTTCCGCCCACAGCTTCAGGTCCATATAGAGAAGAAACGGGACCTTTTACTACTTCAATACTCTGTAAATTAAACTGATTGATTTCTAATAAAGCATTGTGATTGAAGATTCCCATTGGACGAATCGGCAGACCATCTTCCAAATACAAATAATACGCATTGGTCGTCATAGGCTGACGAATCGACATCATATGCTGCTCGTTTCCTAAATTAACCATTAAAACGCCGGGTGTTTTGTTTATGATTTCGTAAACAGCTGTTGCTTTGGTTTCATTGATTGTTTTTGTCGTTAATTTGCTAATAGCAACAGGCGTTTCTTTGCGTAAGGTTGCAGTACGATTGGCGGTTA